>Ga0265299_10004336_pt1 | contig 13462 bp, 6 predicted proteins | sample AusTroGonzalo_MG_4_FD_193485 | JGI IMG/M metagenome (GOLD analysis project Ga0265299, IMG submission 193485) | Bovine rumen microbial communities from tropical cattle in Woodstock, Queensland, Australia - Gonzalo_02 | ecosystem: Host-associated > Mammals > Digestive system > Stomach > Rumen ...
CTCAAATCATTCGGTCCGGGTGCAACCACTTGACGGATAGGCAGATTGAAGTGACGGGCGAAGGCGAAGTCGCGACTGTCGTGGGCAGGCACCGCCATGATGGCACCCGTACCGTAGTCGGACAATACGTAGTCGCTCACCCAAATCGGTATGCGTTCTTCGGTAATAGGGTTGATAGCGTATGCACCGGTAAAAACACCGCTGACCTTCTTGACCTCAGCCTGGCGTTCGCGTTCGGAACGGTTTTTGGCCCAGGTCACGTATGCCTCCACTTCAGCCTTCTGCTCGGATGTGGTGATATGCTCAATCATCTCATGCTCAGGGCATAACACCATAAAGGTCACACCAAAAATGGTATCCGGGCGGGTGGTGAAAATCTCGAACGCGGTTTCATTTTCAAGGCCTTCAACTTGACCACCCATATAGATCTTCTTCCAATCCAACTGGCCTTCTTTTGCTAACGGGAACCAGACGGCCGCACCCTCGCTGCGACCGATCCAGTTGCGTTGAATCTCCTTTAGAGAATCGGTCCAATCAACAGTATCAAGTCCCTGGAGCAGGCGTTCCGCGTATGCAGACACGCGTAAGATCCACTGTTTCATCAGTTTGCGTTCCACCGGGAAACCACCGCGTACGGAGAGGCCATTCACCACCTCATCGTTGGCGAGCACGGTTCCGAGTTTCGGGCACCAGTTCACCCAGGTGTCTGCAAGATAAGCCAGACGGTAATTCATCAGCATCTCCTGTTGTTCCTTTTCGGAAGCGGCATTCCACTCCTCAGCCGTGAACTCCATCGGCTTGGTTTGCGCCACCTCTAACCCCAAGGTGCCGTTTTCAGCAAACGCCGCCATCAATTCGCTGATGGGTCTGGCTTGGTTTGCCTGGTAGCAATAGTAGGAGTTAAACAGCTGGATGAAGGTCCACTGTGTCCACTTGTAATAGTCGGGGTCACAGGTTTTGAACGAGCGGTTCCAATCGAACGAGAAACCGATCTTGTCAAGCTGCTCACGGTAGCGGGCAACATTCTGGTCGGTGGTGATGGCGGGATGCTGTCCGGTCTGGATGGCATACTGCTCTGCCGGCAACCCGAAAGCGTCGTAACCCATGGGGTGCAACACGTTGAAACCCTTCTGCCGTTTGTAACGGGCATAGATGTCCGAGGCAATATAACCCAGCGGATGCCCTACATGCAAGCCCGCACCCGAAGGATACGGGAACATGTCCAAAACATAGAATTTCGGTCTATTATGATCGATTTCCGTCTTATACAGGCCTGTCTCTTTCCATTTCGCCTGCCATTTCTTCTCGATTTCTCTAAAGTTATAATCCATATTTCTGAATGGTTATTGGTTATTGGTTATTGGTTATTGAAGCAAACCACTCCATCACCTTAATCCAATTCCCTTTGTCTATTACTAATTTAATAACGTCGCCTTTTGCCTGTTGCCTGTTGCCTAATTACTTATTATTCACAATAATCTTGCGGCTCTCCACTCTCCTACCCTTCTCGTTGAGGAAATGCACCGTGTAGTGGCCATTGGCGAAACGGGTGCAGTCGATTTCGAGATGCGTGTCGTCGCAACCGGTCTGGTACACCAGACGACCGGCTTCATCATAGAGGCGCACCGATTTCACATCGGAAGCATTCTCCAAGTTGATGTGCAGCGATTGATGGACGGGGTTAGGATAGAGGGACACCACCGCCTGCTCCGGATAATCCTCGATACCGACATTACAGTACAGTTCGAGCGAAGTCTCCGTATAGCCGCAACTGTTGATACCGCGGGCGGTCAGGATTCCCGTGCCATTCACGGGCACATTCAAGGTCACATTGCTATACGTTGAATTGGTCAATGTCCAGTGTGTATTGGAGATACGCCATTCGTAGCTGCTGACATACAACGGGTTGTTGATGGAGAAATAGGCGTTGCCATGTTGGGTGATGTTCGGGTTTCCGTTGATGGTGTCGAGGCGCGGCAACGGATTGACCGTCAGCAGCAGGTTCACGACGCTGTCGCATCCGGAAACGGTCGGCAGGACACGGGTAAAGGTGTACGTGCCTGCGGTATCCATCACCGGTATGTCAAAGCCATATTGGGAGAAGCTTTGGTGCTCACAAATAGCCCCAGTCACTGTCTGATTGTAAGTGGGCAACGTCGTGATGTGATGATCTGCGGAAGAGGAACATCCGTTGAGACCTGTCACAGTAACGCTATAGGTAGTATTGTTCGGGACAACCTCAATGCTTGATGTAGATTCACCCGTATTCCAAACAAACTCCGTCGCATCAGAAAGGGCCACGATAGAAGTAGTATCGCCCTGGCAAAGATCCGTCACGCCCACGACTTCAAGTGTGGGTGCGGCGAGTTGGGTGACGTAAGTGCTGGATGCTTGCTCACAACCGTAAGCGTTGGTAGCCGTCACGGTGTAGATACCGCCTGCCGAAATGGTGATCTGGGCGGCCGTATCTCCCGTACTCCAAACGTAGTTGTTGTCACCCGTCACGGACAAAACCTCGGTGGTGTTCTCGCAAATGGTATTGACAGAATTCAGCGTGAAGATCGGCACAGGGTTGTCCACCACCGTCACGGAGGCAAAACCTTGGCAGCCGTTCACAGAGCTGGCCGTGACGGTATAGGATCCTTGTGAGGCAACCGCTATGGCCGCGGTCGTGTCGCCCGTGCTCCATTGGTAGGCCGTCGCGTCGGAAGCGGTCAAGGTGGTGGTTTCCCCATGACAGATGGAGAGGTTTCCGGAGATAAACACGGCAGGGGAGTTTTCCACATTCACCACTTTGCTGACCGTTGTGCTACAGCCATGCTCGTCATAGCCGATCACGTTATAAGAAGTCGTTTCCATCGGCATCACCGAAATGGCCGCTCCTCCCTCGCCCGTACTCCAGACATAACTGTTTGCTCCGGAGGCGGTCAAGGCCGTCACTTCGCCCTGGCATACCAGGCTCGCACCGCTGACACTGACGGACGGATTATCCCAAACAGTGACCGTGATAGAGTCTGTGCGCACGCAGTTCAGCGAATTGGTGGCGTTCACTCTGTAAACCCCAGGGGCCGAAACCGTGATGGAATTTCCTGTGGCCCCCGTGCTCCACACATAGCTATTGCCCCCCGACACGGATATCTGGGTGCTTTCGCCTTGGCAGATATTGTTGTTACCACTAAAGATAATGGATGGTAATGCATTGACGGTAACCACAGCGGTGGATGTTGCCGTGCATCCGAAATCACTAAACGCAGTCACCGTGTAGGAAGAACTGATATTGGGGAAGACCGCAATGTCTTGGGTGTTGTTTCCGTTGCTCCACACGTATGAAGTACCGCCCAGAGCTGTCAACACAGTAGATTGTCCCTGGCAAATCGTACGGTTACCAAGAATTTGCACCACCGGCACATCCTCCACATTCACCACTTTCTGCACCATGGTAGAGCAGCCGTTGGTATCGTAGCCCGTGACGCTATAGGTAGTGTTCGTGGTCGGTGCGATGGAGATGTCCGATCCGACCTCGCCCGTGCTCCATTGATAGCTGTTCGCACCGGAAGCCGTAAGGGTCTGCGCGCTGCCCGCACACACATGGTTGCTGCCGGAAATCTGCACGACAGGGCGCGGGTTGACCTTCACGAAGACAGAATCCACTTTCGAGCAGCTCAACGCATTGGTAGCCGTCACATAATAGGTGCCGGTTTGGGCAATATTCACATTGCCGGTTTGGGCCCCTGTGCTCCAAACGTAGGAACTGGCACCGACGGCGGTTATCGTCGTGGTGGTGCCCGAGCATATCGTGGTGTTACCGTTGAAGACCACGTTCGGCAAAGGATTGACTGTGATGTTAACGGCTGTGCTGGTCGAACATCCGTAGCCGTTCGTCACCGTCACCACGTATGACTGGGTAGTGGTAGGAGCCACCACCACATTGCTGATGGTATCACCGGTGGTCCAGGCATATTGTGTGCCGCCCGTTGCCGTCAGCGTGGTGGACTGTCCGGCACAGATGGTCTTGGTACCCAGCACCTGAATGATCGGCAAAGCCTCCACATTCATCACCCGGCTAACCATTGTACTACATCCATTGGTATCATAGCCTGTCACGGTGTAAGTGGTGGCGGAAGAGGGCATCACCGTAATAGTGGGGGCGACCTCCTCCGTGTTCCAAAGGTAGGTATTCGCACCCGATGCGGTAAGCGTGCCGATACTGCCCGCACAGACGTAATTGTTGCCGGTGATTTGCACCACGGGGTTCGCATTCACCGTCAAATAGACGGAATCCTTGGCGGAGCAATTCTGGGCATTCGTCACCGTCACCTTATAATAACCGGCTTCAGACACACTGACAGAAGCCGTTTGGGGACCATTCGACCAAGCATAGGCTGTACCACCGGAAGCCGTAAGGGTAGCCATACCACCTGCACAAATCATGTTGTTGCCCGTGATAACCACTTGAGGCAACGCATTGACCACGACATTCGTGGACAGGCTGGAGGAACATCCATGCGCATTCACCACCGTCACCACATACGACTGGGAGGTGGATGGGGTAACCGTGATGCTATTGCCTGTTGTGCCATTATCCCACAGATAGGTCGTACCTCCTGTAGCGGTAAGCGTGGTGGTCTGTCCCTTACAAAGGGTCTTGACCCCTGACACGGCAATGGTCGGCAGAGCCTCCACATTCAGCATCTTGGACACCGTGGTCTGACAACCCTTGGCATCGTATCCCGTCACCATATAGGTGGTGGTGGCGGAAGGCGCCACCGAGACGGTCGAAGAGGTCTCACCCGTGCTCCACTGATAGCTGATAGCGCCAGAAGCCGTCATCGTGGTCACACCACCATAACATATATATTGAGGAGCCGAGATCTGCACGTTCGGATTGGCGTTCACCTTCACGAAGATGGAATCCGTACGGGAGCAAGTCTGACTGTTGGTTGCCGTCACCTTGTAATAGCCTTCGTTACTTACGGTAACTGAGGAGGTTTGCGCACCTGTAGACCAGAGGTAATTCACACCACCAGCTGCAGTAAGCGTGGTCGTACCTCCGGCACAGATGGCCGTGTCACCGGTGAAGGAGATTTGCGGCAGATCGTTGACCGTGACCTGTGTCTCCAAGCTGGAAACGCATCCGTGGGTGTTCGTCACCGTTACCACGTATGATTGCGTGGCAGCCGGAGAGACCGTGATACTGTTGCTCGTCTCGCCATTACTCCACACATAGGATGCACCGCCCGTGGCCGTGAGAGTCGTGGACTGTCCGGAACAAATGGTCTTGGTGCCGGACACGGCGACCACCGGGAGGCTCACCACATTCACCACTTTGGAAGAGGTCGTGTGGCAACCGTTGGTGTCGTATCCCGTCACAGAATAGGTGGAGTTCGCAACAGGGGAAACCGCGATGGAAGGAGTGGTCTCCTCAGTATTCCAAATATATGTCTGGGCACCCGAAGCCGTCAGAGTGGCCGTATTGCCGACACAAATGTAATCGGAACCGGAAATCTGGACATCGGGGTTCTGGTTCACCTTGATGGTCACCGTGGCCGTGTTGGTACAGTTCTGCGCATCGGTGGCGGTCACCGTATAGGTGCCGGCATTGCTCAACGACACCGTGCCGTTCTGACTACCCGTGGACCAGGCGTATGTGCTGGCCCCCGTCGCCGTGATGCTGGTGGAGGCGCCGTCGCAAATGGTCGTGCTTCCGTTAAACGTAATCGTCGGGAGGTTATTGACTGTCACCGTGGCTGATGCACTCGACATACAACCGTAGGAGTTGCTTGCCGTCACGGTATAGGACTGGTTGGCGGAAGGCGCCACCGCAATGTTGCTGCCCGTGTTGCCCGTGTTCCAGATGTAAGAGACGCCCCCTGTTGCGGAGAGGGTGGTACTCTTGCCCTTGCAAATGGTCATGTTGCCATTAATCTGGGGTTCCGGCAGTTCGTGAACCACCACACCGCGAGAGGCCACAGACGAACATCCGTGACTATTGGTGGCCGTCACAAAATACTGTCCGGCAGCATTGACCGTCGTACTCGGGTTGTGGTCGCCATTACTCCACTCATATTGGGAGATGCCGTCACCGGCAACCGTCAGAGCCGTGGACTGACCTTGACAAATCTCGCTGGTGCCGATGATACTGATTTGCGGCAATTCGTGAACGATGACCGTGCTCTGGTAAGTCTGCGAGCACTGGGCGGGATTCGTCACTGTCACAAAGTAGTTTCCGGCCTCGCTTGCCGAAATATGGCTCTGATAGCTGCCTGTGGACCAACGATAGGTGCATCCGGCAGGCGCACTTACCTGCAAAGAGGCCTGTTGCCCTCGACAAATATCCACCGTTTCGGTAACCATAGCGGCAGGCAATGCATTCACCGTCACTGCCTTTTGCGCAGTGGCCGTACAACCATTGGCAGCCGTCGCTGTCACCACGTAGGTACCTGAAGAGGCGACGCTAACATTATCGCCATATTGTCCTGTATTCCATTGATAGGTAACACCGCCTATAGCCGTCAGGGTGGTCGTGTCGCCCACACAAATCGAGGAGTTGCCGTTTATGTAAACCAGCGGCAACGGATTCACGGTAATCTGCTGAGAGGCTGTATTCGTACACCCGTTCTCATCAGTGACCAGCACCGTATAGGTGGAGGTGGAATTCGGGGTAACAGTAATGGAGGATGTGGTCTGTCCGGAGCTCCATGTGTAAGAGACAGCAGAGGAAACTACCGTAAGCGTGACTTCGCTTCCCTTGCATATCGTGTTCTGTGCCAAGATATTAACAACAGGTGCGGGGTTCACCAACACCGTGGCAGACGTTGTGGCCGTACAGCCGTAGTTGTTTGTAGCCGTCACCGAATAGGTGCCGGTGGCGTTCACGGTAATCAAGGCCTGGGTGCTGCCGTCATCCCACTCGTAGCTGACACCGCCCGAGGCGCGCAGCGTGGTGGTCTGGTTCTCACAGATGGTCAGATTGCCGCTGATAGACGGTGTTGACGTGTTATATTCGCTCACGATGACAGACAACGTGTTCTGGCATCCGGCCGCATTCGTCACCGTCACCGTGTAGGTGCCTGCCGAGGAGATGCTGATATCCTTTGACGTGCTACCGTCAAACCAATGATAGGTGTTGTTCGCGTCGCCTGTCACCGTCAAGGTGGTACTTTGGCCATGGCAGAAGTAGCGGTTGCCCGCGACACTTGCATTCACAGGAGACGGCGTCACGGTGACGCTCTTCGTGGCGGAACAGCCGTACTGATCCGTTCCAAGCACTGTATAAGTACCTGTGTAAGAAGTTGTAATAGACGGAGTAGTCTCACCTGATGTCCACTCGTAAGTGGCAGCACCTGATGCCGTCAGGGTGGTGGTGCCGCCTTGGCATATAGAGGTACGACCGTTAATCTTGATCGTGGGCTGGTCGTGTACCGCCAAATCGACAGAAGCTCTACTAGCGCATCCGTTCGCGTCGGTAACCGTCACCGTATAGGTGCCCGGCTGGCTGACTGTGATCTTGGTGGCATGAGCCCCCGTGTTCCAATTGTATATCGTGCCGCCCGAAGCGGTGAACGTGGTGGACTGGCCGTTACAAATACTGTTGTTGCCCGTCAAAAGCACGGTCGGGAGCGGGTTCACGGTCACGGTTTTGCTCTTGACATTCGTGCATCCGTACACATTGGAGACTGTCACCGTATAGATGGTCGTGGTTTCTGGGAGCACCGTACGGATATTGTTCGTGGAACCGTCCTCCCAAACGAAGTTCGTGCCGCCAATAGCCTGCAACAGCACACTTCCTCCTTTACAAACCTGCTCGTTACCCAAAATATCCGCTGGCGGGGGAATCACGTCGATCACCGAAACCGTGTCGGCCGCTGAACACCCAAAGGCGTTCGAAACCGTCACCGAATACTGGCCGGACATGCTCACCGTGATGGACGGCTGCGTAGAGCCGTTGCTCCACAAGAAGACTGCACCGGTGGACTGTGCCGTCAAGGAGACAGTACTGCCCGTGCATAGATAGGCATGGTCGGTCAGCACCAGCGTCGGGGATTCCTTGACAATCAGGTTCACGAAGAACACCGAGTCGTAGGCGGATGTCGTGTGCACGCGGATTTGGTAAACGCCCGCTGCCGTCAGCGTGCTGTCACCATAAACCACCGGCAGGTTGTTGGAGCAGACACTCTGCACGACCGTATCATAGTTCACGACCGCAGGAATCACCGTCAGAAACACAGACACCACACTGTCACAGCCATTCACCGTTTTGAGGATCTGCTCGTGATAGCCGGGGGTGCTGTACGCACTGTCCAAGAAAATGTAGGGAAGGTCATACTCACCGACCTGGGCGAAAAGCGTGTCCGCCACATACGTGGGATAATGATGCACATTCAACGTGACAATGCTGTCATACCCGTCTAAATGGTAGGTAAACGTGTGTGCGCCTTCCGTGGTAATCTGCTTGCCGAGGAACGTCACCGTCGTATTGGCGCAGACCGTCGTGTCCAACACGGTGTTATAGACCTGATTCACCGTCAAGACCAGCCTGTAAACGGTGTCACAGTCCGAAGCGGAGACGGCAGGTGCAATCTGTTGATAAATGCCCGATTCCGTATAGGGCACCCCGCGATAGACGTAGGGGAGTTCATTCCGGGTCACCGTCACGGAACTCGGAACCTGCGGGTTGGGGGCTATCGTCAGATTCAGCACCAGATTCACACTGTCACAGCCGTATTGGTTCTTCAGGAGCACCGGATACAAGCCGGAGGCATAATAGCGTGTGTCATAGAACTCATAAGGCCGATCGAGGTCGCAGATGGTCACATCCACCGTGTCCTGCACCGGCTTGACATTGAGCATCACACGTAGGGTGTGGTAATCCATACAACCACTCGCATTAGGCAAGGAATAGGTGTACAGCGTTGAAGCCGTGAACGTGGTGTCGCCAAACGTGTAGGAGCTGTCTGCCGTACAGATATTGGTCGTGTCACGCACTGATGCCAACGAATTCAGCACCAACAGGGTATAGTTGCTGCACGCGCTGTCCGGCTGGTGGTTCACGAAATAGGTTCCGGGAAGCGTATAGGTATGCACGGAGTCGTACTGGTAGGGGAACGAGTCCGGACAAAGGGTCACCGTCACTGTGTCCATTTGCGGCTCCGTGACCGTGAGGTCCAATGTCACCAGCGCGCTGTCACAACCGTGGACATTGCTTTTAGGAATCAAATAAGTTCCTGCGATACTGTAGTTTACACCATCGTAAACGTATGGGAGATCCGCCCGGCACACGGTGGCATTCACCGTGTCAAGCAACGCCGTGGAAGGGAGAACACTCAGCACCAGCACCTTGATGGCACTGCAGTTCCGGATGTCCGTATAGGAGACGTTGTACGTTCCTGCGGCATTGTAGCTGTTGCCCATAAACGAGTAGGGCAGCTCGCTCTGGCAGACTTCGTCGTAAACCGTGTCCACCGTTTGGGGATATTTGGTCACCACGTAGGTTTTCACGATGGGACAGCCATCGGAATCGACCCCCAGCGTGATATCATAATTACCAGGGTTGGTGAAGTCGATTCCACCGACATTCACCGTATCCTGATTATAGCACATCGGCACATTGACGATTTCATGCTGTCCGTCAAGCACCTGCAACTTCAGCAAGGTCTGTGCACTGTCGCAACCTTTCGTGGTCGAGGTGTTGATCAGATAGTCGCCGGACTGGGAATAGAAGTTCGAGAGGTAGGCGTAAGGGAGGTTGTTGCGGCACACGCGCGCATTCACCGTGTCCTTCACGTCATAGCTCATGCCCACAGTCAACTGATAGATGTTCATCACATCGATGACAATGCTTCCTTGAACGGCTGCGTAATGCGGATCCGCCACCACGGTGTCATGATAGAAAACCCCAACACCGGTACTCGTCTGAAGCACAACGCTGTCACATCCGAACACGGAATGGTAAACCGTGTCGGTCGGATAGGGGGTATTCTGCGCAACCGCAGCCCTGCCGAAGGAGAGGAACATGGCGGCCAGAATGAGCACCAACTGCTTGAAAATCACTGATTTATTCATCTTTGTAAATTTATATTATCCACTATAACTTTATCAACACAAAAAGGTGCAAAAATACACAAAATACGAATAGTTAGGTCAACAAAAATGCCGTTGTGGAAACGTCTTTCCCAACGTTTCCACAACGGCAATTCCAACGAATAATCAGGGGACCATTTCGAGGATCCCCCACCCTGTTATCCGAAAATCGAAAACCGGCCGAGATGCCACTTCTGCAGGCGGAACTGCAACGACGTGCGGAGCACACCGAAACCATAGCGGCAGCTGCGACGGAAGTTGATGGAGGAAGCCTCCGGGAAATATTTCGTAGGACAGGTGATCTCACCGATGTCGTACCCTGCATAGATAATCTGCGCAAGCATCTGGTTGTCGAACACGAAATCATCGGAGTTGCGCATGAACGGGATGTTTTCCAGCACCTCCCGGGTGAAAGCGCGGTAACCGGTGTGGTACTCCGACAGTTTCTGCCCCACCATCACATTCTGGAACCACGTCAGACAGCGGTTGAAGAAGTACTTGTAGCGCGGCATCCCACCCCTCAGCGCACCGTTGCCAAGAATACGTGATGCCAGTACCACGGGATATAACTCATTGACAATCAAATAAGCAATGGACTCGATCAACAACGGAGTGTACTGATAATCCGGATGCAGCATGATGACGACATCCGCCCCGAGTTCAAGGGCTTCCCGGTAACAGGTCTTCTGGTTTCCGCCATAGCCCTTGTTGCGGTCGTGGCGCAGCACATGATGGATACCCAAGGCTCGGGCCACCTCCACCGTGTCGTCGGCAGAGCAGTCATCCACCAAAATCACCTCATCCACGATATCCATCGGGATTTCATTATACGTTTTCTTCAACGTCGGTGCCGCATTGTAGGCCGGCATCACTATGACGATTTTCTTTCCTTTTAGCATTTTTTTGGGTTAGTCGGTTAGTGGGTTAATCGGTTAATCGGTTAGTCGGTTAGTCGGTTAGTCGGTTATTTGGTTCGTAGAGAAGCACGGCCGTGCGTCTCTACCCGTGCGGCGGACGACCAGGACACTCATTTCGTACAGCAGCCAGATGGGGAGGGAGACGATCAGCAGGGTGAAGGCATCGCCCGTGGGGGTGATGACGGCCGCGATAATGAGGATCGCCACAATCGCATGACGACGGTACTTCGTCATCCACTCTGCCTTCAACAGCCCGAAACGCGCCAACAGCCAGCTGATTACAGGTAACTCGAAGATAATTCCGAAAACGATGCTCAACATGAGCAGCGTATCCATATACGACTGCAATGTCAGCATATTGCTCACCTGCTCGCTCACCTGATAAGTGCCAAGAAAACGCACCGTCAGCGGGAAGATGAACAGGTAGTTCGCCACCACACCGACCAAAAACATCAGATAGGCGGACACCACGAGGCTCACGGAATGTTTCCGCTCGTTTTCATAGAGGGCAGGACGCACGAAGTCGAACAGCACCTTGATAATGTACGGCGAAGCCATGAGCAGTCCGAACGCGAAGGCGGTCTTGAGGTGGATCATGAACTGCTCGGTAAGCCCCGTGTTCATCAAGTGAATGTCGAAATCGCCGCCACCGAACAGCTTGTACATGAAAAAAGAGGAATCCTTCGGAGCCAGCACGATCTTGAACAGCCGGTCTTTAAAAAAGAAAGCCACCATGGAGAAGATGAACATGGCCGCCAGAATCCGGATCAGGCTGCCGCGCAACTCCTCCAAATGCTCCCAAAAAGACTTGTTTTCCTCCGTCTCGGACATCTATTCGGGCTTGTTTTCTGGCTCTTTCTCCGTTTTCTCGTTGATGGCAGGCTTTTCATCCTTGCCTTCCATGCCGTCCTTGAAGGAGCGCACGCCCTTGCCCAAACCGCGCATCAGCTCGGGGATTTTCTTGCCACCGAACAACAGCAGCACAATCAGGGCGATGATAATAATTTCGGTCATTCCTATTCTCATATTATTTGGGTTAGAAGGTTAATGGGTTAATAGGTTAATGGGTTAATGGGTTAATGGGTTAGTGGGTTAGTGGGTTAAGGAGTTCAAGGTTCAAGGTTTACAGTTTAAGGTCGTTTGTAGAGACGCAAAATATTGCGTCTCTACATATTGCATCTCTTCGTTACGATCTAAATATAATATCGCGCACCAGCGGACCGAAATCCGCCTGCATCTTTTTAATTATCTGCTCCTTATGGCCAAACAACTCGAATTTCAAGGCGGCATTCTGAACACGCACGTGGAGGATGCCGTTGCGCAGGTCCTCGCATTTCGAGAACTGGGCGCACATCGCCCCGACGTATTCGGGCCACCGCTCGAAGAGCATCTGCTTGTCCATCAGATGCTGCTTCCCCGACTGGCTCACAAAGCGCCCGATCAATTCCTTTAGGTTCATTTCGTGGTTGTCACGCATTTTAGTTCAAAGTTCAAGGTTCAAAGTTCAAAGTTTAGGGTTTAGGGTTTAGGGTTTAGGGTTTAGGAGTTTAGCGTTCGAGGCCAACAAGGACATTTCACGCACTGACCATAACGAGCAACTCCAATCATTATACAGTATGAATTTCCATTAAAGAATCTGCATATACTTATGCGTTTGCAGGGACATACGCCATTTGGGGTGATCGAGGATGTATTGCACCAGACGACCGATGATGGCGTTGCAGCGGTTCCAGTCGGGCTGGAGGAAGAGCAAACAGTTCTTGGAGACCTTTTGGGCGTTCTCCTCGGCCCAGGCAAAATCCTCCTCGCCACCGATGACAACCTTCAGCTCGTCGGACTTGGCAAGCATCTCCGCCTTCGGGGCGGAACCGTACTTCGGGGAGAGGCAGATCCAGTCCCAGTCGCCGGAAAGCGGCTCGGAGCCGGAAGTCTCCAAGAAACAGCGGATCCCATGCTCGTGCATCCGGGCGCAGAGGTAGTCCATGTTATAGAGCATCGGCTCGCCGCCCGTAACCACTACCGCGCGTGCAGGAACCTTCGCCGCCCGTCCCACGATGTCATCCACTGCCAATTTCGGATATTTGGCCGCGTCCCATGCCCGCATTTCGTCGCAGAAAGCGCACCCCACTTCGCATCCGCCCACGCGCACGAAATAAGCCGCCTTCCCCGTATGATAGCCTTCTCCTTGCAGCGAGTAAAACTCCTCAACCACAGGGATATACAATCCTTTGTCGTTTGCCATTGTTTTCTTTTTTACAATCGGCAAAGGTACATTTTTTTTGGGTTAGTCGGTTAGTCGGTTAATCGGTTAGTCGGTTAATCGGTTAATCGGTTAATCGCACTGCTGTCCCGTTAAAAACTTAAAATGTTCTTTGAAACGATTGATATATAGTTAGTTGTAGAGATATTTCGAGTCAACGGATTTGAATCTGTATCTTTGCAGTCAAAATGGATGACTGCTTATG
>Ga0265299_10004338_pt1 | contig 13457 bp, 6 predicted proteins | sample AusTroGonzalo_MG_4_FD_193485 | JGI IMG/M metagenome (GOLD analysis project Ga0265299, IMG submission 193485) | Bovine rumen microbial communities from tropical cattle in Woodstock, Queensland, Australia - Gonzalo_02 | ecosystem: Host-associated > Mammals > Digestive system > Stomach > Rumen ...
GGGATGAAAAAGTTGACCGCTGGGTGGGTTGAATGCTCCCTGTCAGACATGCATCAACTTTTCACGCTGCAAAAATAGGACAAAGTTTTGACTCCCGCAAGAGGTCGGTCGATTTTTTATGGTTTGGAATGTGAAGCGAGCCACAAAATCATCACTTTTTTCCTAACCAAACGAAAATCTTCCTATATTTGAAGCCTCAAAACAAAAGTCACACCAAATATCCGCCAATGAACAAATAACTCCTCCGAGACATATCCAATGAAATAGCGTTAGCTTAAAAGCTTGTGTTTTGGAAACTTAGACACTTTCTTGATATTTCAAGCCGTAAGCAATGCCTGCGTGTTTACACGTGGGCTTTACTTAAGTTGAAATATCGGGCAGTCTAAGGCCTCCAAAACCGACTTGTAGTTTAGCCCATGTTTTTTGCTGAATAGGAAAACAAATAATAAATAGAAAACACTAACCTTTAAATAATTAAAAAATGAGATTCAATTCTTTACAATTCGGAAAGGCGATAAGTGCCGCCTTGTTCGTCCTGCTGCTGGTAGTGGTGGGCTCGAAGAATGCACTTGCACAAAACCAAGTGGCCACACTCCAACATGGTGAGGACATCAGCGTGTTCTACGGCCAAAATGCCTTTGTGGAAGCTCACAATGCTGCTGAAACAGGTGATATTATCACACTTTCAAGTGGCACCTTTACGCCAATCACCATTACCAAGGCCATCACCCTGCGTGGTGCAGGTTGTGCTGTTGACACGGTGTCTAACACCGAACCGACCGTTTTTGGTGGATACATCGAACTTAATGTGAATGATACTGACAACTATCTGACCATCGAGGGAATTCTATTTGGGAGTGACGTAGTATTTTTTACCCTTAACAACCCCAAATTTAACAAATGCAATATTACGCACATAGGTTATTATAATGGTGGTTGTCATATGAACAACGCTCAGTTCGTCAATTGCTTCATTAATCAGTTCGATCCTACTTGTGCCAATAATACTACTTTTATCAATTCCGTGGTGTGGAATGCAGGCGGCACTTCAAATAACTATACAGTGTTGCTTTACAACTCGATTATGCGTATGCCGTTTAGTAATTCTGGTGGTCTATCAGCATATAATAGCATTATTGCAGAAGAATATAGTTATGGTTCAACCAGCGCATTTGTCAACTGCATTGGAATTGGAAACGATCCTTTCGGAAATGGATACACAACTGGTTGTGCCACTTATACTTCGTACGATGAGGTATTCGATACTTTTGCAGGCTCATTCAGTTTTGATGAGCCATTCATCTTGAAAGACGAAATCGCGACAGGTTTCTTAGGCAACGATGGCACAGAGGTAGGTATCCACGGTGGTACTATGCCCTATAGCAGCCGTCCTACCTATATGGTGATGAAACGCTGCAATGTGGCCAACAAGTCAACCATTGATGGCAAATTGAGTGTAGATATTGAAGTCGTTACCGAGGAAGAATAAATATTGAACCTATGAAACGCATTATATTATTAATCGGTGCATTGCTGGTGGGCTTTGCCATGTGGGCGCAGTCGGTGACCTACACTTGCCGCTATTGGTTCGACCAAAACTTTGCGCAAGCTGCCACAACCACCTTTAGCAATGCCACTTGGCAAGCTGAATTGGATGTAGGCTTACTTTCGGAAGGTCTTCATACATTGCACCTTCATGTGATGGACACTTCCATGCGATGGAGCGCCCCGAAAAACTATCTATTCCTTAAAACCAATATGGGAGGGCAAGGCGGCGACAACTATGTTTACCATTGCTGGTTTGACCAAGACATTGAACATCAACAAACTGATGCTTTAGGCACTGGTCATCTCCTATTGGATGTGGCTGACCTTGAGGACGGAATCCATACGTTGAATGTGATGCTACAAGGCAGCACTTTGACGGCCACACAAAGCTATGTATTCTTGAAAATAGCCGTGGAAGATCCTTCAACTGAATTACAATATCATTGTTGGTTTGACCAAGACTATGAAAACGTTCAGACAGGATTGCTGGGCAGTGGCTTTTTTGAGTTGGAGGTCAGCGACTTGCCCAACGGCATCCACACAGTGAACGTGCAACTTGATAATGGAAGATGTACCCCGCCACAATGTTACTTGTTCTATAAACAGCCCTTGGGCGGATACAATATAGCTCGTTGGGCTTACTGGGTGAATGATGACGTTGACAATTGGCGTACGACCGACCTAAATCCTAAGGTGGATACTTTAGATATTATTAGTCTGTTGCCTGTAGGTCATCCTTCCATCCGAAGTTCCTGCTTCCATTTCCATCCTAACGGCGATGCGCCTTACATCAATGCGAAGAACCAAATTACCTTTCGTTTCTGGGACAGTGAAATGCGATTTATGGACAAATCTACATATTATATTGATGAGCAAGTGCAGCAAGACATTGTAGCAACGGTCTTTGAACGAAACACCACTGAAACCTTTACTGCACCTCGCAACAACCAAATTCGATGGTTCAAGTTGGAAGCAGGCATTGGCGATTCCTTGGCATTTATGGCTGACAAGGCTTGCACGATGCAACTGTTCGCGCCTTTAGGTGAGGAAGTGTATTCGGCCACGGCATCCGAAGCCATGACTTTTAATGGTTGCCATGCATGGGAAGAGGGAACCTATTATTTGGCTGTGCATGATGTGACGGGAAGTGGAGAAACGGTTTCGGTAACTTACAATTGGGTGTATCGCTATACCATTTTGGCCTATGATGTGCATTTGGTAGGCAATGGCGGACGTTCCACCATCACTTTCCAAGGCAATGGTTTCAATAATTTGTTGGATGTGTATTTGGTGAATGCCCAAAACGACACCATCAGACCGATGGACATTGGCCATGAAAGCAATACTACAATATCGGTAACATTTGATTTCAATGAGGTGAATTTGGGCATGTATGATGCTGTGTTCCAATTTTATGACGAGACTGTTCGAATCAATGGCGCATTGGAAGTACAGGAGCCTGTGGATATTGTGTTAACATCAACGGTTTCTTATCCATCAGCGTTTTTGCGGAATACATCTTGTACATACACTTTTCAAATTACAAACCACGGTAATATGACTGCATACAATGTACCTATGACAGTTTTTGTCTTCACTCCAGATTCCGCAAGCCTTACTAGAGTTGACATTGGTGGATTTGATGTCAAATCAAATATTATTAGACTATTAGGTAGTCAATATACGGACTCATTAGACAATGTAATTGAACAGAAGAGGCTGATATCTGGTGACCTGTTTGACTTTTTGGAAGAATATAATGAAGGATATGTTCCTGACGTTCCTTATCTACACTGTACTTTCATAACTCCCACTTTACGACCAAATACAACAGAGACTTTTACCATTGCAGTGCGATCGACAAATACAGTTATCGTCTATATGTGGTGCCCTGAAGAATGGGAAAAAGAGGATTCAATAGGAAATCTGTATAGAAATGGAGACATATGCACAATACATAAAGGCATACTTCAAAGTTGTGTAAATCGGCATAAGATGAATTCAGATCCAAATATTTGTATATGTTGCCCGCTACCTCCCCCTCCACCTGGATGCTGGCCTCCTGGTGGTGGTCAATCTTATGCTGTAAATGCCCTTGACCCCAACGACATCCAAGGCTATCTTTCCGAATCGGGCAGTCACTACATGCGGCAGGAAATCCAGAATGTGCAGTATGAGATTGAGTTTGAGAACGACACCACTTTGGCCACTGCTGCGGCACATACCATCATCGTGCGCGATACCTTGGATGCTTCGAAGTTCGACTTGAACTCCTTGGCTGCCCGCAGCGTCACCATCGGCGACAAGCGTTTGGACCTCAACGGGGAACAGACCTTTGCCCGCACTTTGGACTTGCGCCCAGAGTTGTATGTTATCGCCCAAATCGAACAGGACTACGACCCAACCACAGGCATCATCCAATGGACGATTCAATCTCTTGACCCGATGACGATGGAACCCACCAACGACCCGAACCAGGGTGTGCTACCCGTAAACTATTACGGCAACGGCGTAGGCTTCATCGACTACAGCATCAACCTGTTGGAACCCTTCGCCGACGGCACCGCCATCAGCAATCGTGCCGGCATCATCTTCGACCAAGAGGAGGTCATTATGACCCCAACTTGGACGAACATCGTCGATGCAGTGAAACCAACTTCGCATATCGAGAATGTGACATCTGAGGCTGATACCTTGAATTTCAGCTTCGTTTCGTCGGACAACCGTTCGGGCGTGTGGTATCACACTTTGTACTACCGCAACGACTCGACTGAGATGGAATGGCAGGTGAAGGTCCCGAGAATCTTTGAGAACAGTTATATGCTGCGATTCGACGAATATCAAACCACCGAATACTTGGTCATGGCCATCGACTCGGCGGGCAACCACGAGGAGAAGGACATGATGGCGGAGTATGTCTATTATTATGACGGGCCAGAACCTCTCTGCCAAAGCGATGTGCTTGTGCAAGGCTGGAACTGGTGGTCAACTTACTTAGACATCACCTTGGGCGACCTCAAAGCAGCCCTTGTAGAAGCTGTGCCAAGCACCAGCATCAAAATCAAATCTCAGAGCAACGGCAGCACTTCCTACAACGGCAGTACATGGAGAGGAGCTTTGACCTCGTTGGATGTGACCCAAATGTACATGATTTCGGTCAGCACCGACTGTGAGATTACGTTGACAGGTATACCTATCAACCCAGCCGAGCACCCCGTCACCATCTCTCATGGTGTCAACTGGATTGCTTTCCCATTTGGCGAGAGCATGACCCTTAGCAATGCCTTTGCCGGGTTTGCTGTCAGTGGCGACAAGGTGAAATCCCAGACGACCACGGGCAATTATAATGGCTCGTTATGGAGACCAAGTTTCTCGCTCGTACCAGGAAAGGGCTATATGTTTATATCGAACACACAGCAAACCAGGACTTTCACTTTCCCTGCGAGCGCGAAATAGTTTACTATACCCAAATAAAAATGCAAAAACGGCCGCTCTCCAATGAGGGCGGTCGTTTTTTGGTGTGTCCTATAAATCAACAAAGTTTTTTCACATTGTCCTTTCTCTTTTCCAAAATTAATGTAATTTTGCCCCATCACGAACCTTTAAATTTAATTAAAAATGAAAACAAACGTATTAAAAATCGGAAAGGCGTTGGGTGCCTCCTTGTTCGTCCTGCTGCTGGGCGCAATGGGAATGACGAAAATGTACGCATACGATTTCAGCGCAGTTTGCGAAACTGGGCAAACGCTGTACTACAACATTACGAATACTGAAAATCATGAGGTGGAGTTGACCTGTCCGGGAACGAATTACTATTTCTACAGCTGGTCGGGATTTACCAAACCCGCTGGTGATATTATCTTGCCGGAAAGTGTCCAATATGAGGGGAACACCTATACTGTAACCTCAATAGGCGTGTCTGCTTTCTATGATTGTAGGGACTTGACGGGAAGTCTGACGATTCCCAACACCGTGGTTTCCATAGGTGAATATGCTTTCTATGGTTGCAGGAACTTTACGGGCAGCTTGGTCATCCCTGATGGCGTGACCAGGATTCCCCAATATGCATTTGCTAAATGCAGCGGTTTGAATGGCCTCGTCATCCCTAACACCGTGGTTTCCATACGCAGTCATGCATTCTATGGCTGCAGCCACCTTGTTCAGGTAAGTATATCGGGCAATACGCTGACTTTGATTGGTGTGGGTGCCTTCGCAAAATGCAGACGATTGACGGGCCACCTGGTTATCCCCAATTCCGTGACCAAGATACACGATGGCGCCTTTTCAGAGTGCAGCCGGTTGACGGGTGTAACCATTGGCAGTTCAGTGACTTCCATCGGACAATCGGCGTTTTATGAATGTAGCGGCCTAATGGAAATAGAAATCCCTCATTCTGTGACTTCCATCGGTGAGTGTGCATTTATGGGTTGTAGAAGCTTGACATCGATAACCATCCCGAGTTCAGTGACCAATTTAGAATTCACAGAGAATTATGGGTGCAGGATATTTGCTGATTGCCCAAGTTTGGAACTAATAACAGTCGAAGCGGGCAATCCAGTTTATGACTCACGTGACAACTGCAACGCCATCATTGTAACCGAGACGAACCAATTAATGATAGGCTGTAAGAACACCATTATCCCTAATTCCGTGACCTCCATTGGAGGCCATGCGTTCTATGGTAGCGGTCTGACCTCAATAACCATCCCCAATTCCGTGACCTCTATCGGACAACAGGCATTTAGGTTCTGCACAAACTTGACCACGATAACCATCCCAAGTTCCGTAAACACAATGGGTAGCAGCTTGTTTGCTGATTGCAGCGCTTTGACCTCTGCTGAAATCCTGTGTCCACTGACCTCAATCCCAAGCTATATGTTTTTGAATTGTGGCAGTCTGGCCTCTTTCGAAATCCCAGAGACCGTGACCAGTATTGATATGTTTGCGTTTAGCCATTGTACAAGCTTGACCTCCATCGAAATCCCGAGTTCCGTGACCTCTGTCAAAATGTGTGCTTTTTATTCTTGTACTGGCCTGAACTCAATAACCGTTTGGGCAGACAATCCACCTGCCTATGGTTACGATGTTTTTCAAGACGTAAACACATCCCTCATCACCCTCTATGTGCCTTGCGGTTCATTAGAGGCATATCAGAATGCCGAAGGTTGGAATGAGTTTACTGACTGTATTGAAATGTGCCCTTCCCATTGGACCCCTGTTGCCCCCGGGCTGTACTCGAATTCAACCATCATCCAAGGAGTCATCTTCATCAATGGAGTTGAACAGTATTCCGACCAATTAGAGCTCGGTGTCTTCTGTGGCGAGGAATGCCGAGGCAGCCAAAGGGCATCCTATTTCCCACCAACGGGTCGTTATATCGTCCAAATGATGGTGTTCGGAGAAAACAACGATGTGCTTTCGTTCCGTTTGTATGACCATCAGCAGCAACAAGAGATTCTTTTGACTCCACCAGCGAATGTTATCTTCAACGACGATGGATACGGAACCCTGCTTGAGCCATACGTGTTGAACTTCGCTTCTTCGGTAGTCCACACACGGACACTTGATATTGGCTGGAACTGGTATTCAACCTACATCGAGCAGAGTGGCATCGACGGACTCGGCCAGTTAGAGAACAGCATAGGAATTCCTAATGCCATCATCCAGTCGAAAGACGACGGCTTTGTCAAGTCAGGTCTGCGCAATGGCCAAGTAATTTGGAGAGGCGATTTGAGTTCCATCCACAACGAGGAAATGTACAAGATTGGCACCAAGGAGGCTTGTGAAGCCACTATGGAAGGCCAAGTTACATATCCTTCAAACCACCCCATCACCATCAACAGAGGCTGGAACTGGATAGGCTTTCCGTGCAGTGAGAGGGTGAGCGTTAGCGAAGCTCTTTCAGGTTTCACGCCCCAAAACGACGACGTTATCAAGGGCATAAACAGTTATACGACTTATTATTCCGATGGTAACTACAATTTCTGGTACGGCACCCTGAACACCTTGGAGCCAGGACAGGGTTACATGTACGGCTCGAAGAGCAACGCGATGAAGACCTTGGTCTTCCAGACAGGTAGAGGCGAAGCCACCAAGGCCAACATTACGCCGGAGAACAACTACTATCAACCCACAGACGACTATGCCGACAACATGACCTTGATTGCCGTTGTGGACTTGGACGGCGTTGAGTTGCGTTCAGACGATTACGAACTGGCAGCTTTTGTTGGTGACGAGTGTCGAGGTAGTGTCAAATTAATGTATGTGGAGCCAATCGACCGTTACGTCGCTTTCTTAACTGTTTTCGGCGACTATGAAAAAGACCTGCATTTCTGCCTTACGGACGGTATCGCTACAAGCCTTTCCACCGACCGTTTGGCATACACCACCGATGGCATTTTGGGTGCGTTGGACAATCCTGTTGTCCTGTATTTCGGACCGATGGATGTAGAGGAAAACGCATCGGCCAAGGTGAAAATCTACCCTAATCCTTCCAAGGGACAATTCACGGTGGACGGTACGGGCTCGATGCGTATCACGAATGTATTGGGTCAGGTGATGATGGTGAAGGAGATTGTCGAAAAAGAAATGGTGGATTTGCCCAAAGGTATGTATTTCATCACTTTGAACGGCAACACGTTGAAAATCGTTGTGGAATAGACACACCACGTGTGTCCGCCAACAATATGCGGAAGCAAGCGATGTGTCTTTACAATGAGACGTCCCTACAAATCCTCCCACTGACTTATCGGCGGGAGGATTATTGTAACCTTTAGAGTAAGAGCTTCTTCACGTCTTCAACGTTCATGTCAACACCCTGGGCTATTTGTTCAACCGACAAGCCCATAGCCTCTAAACGGTGGATGGTATCCATCTTTTCTTTCTGAACACCTCTTATTTCCCCTTTTCTTTCCGCCGTCTTTAACACACTGTAATTGTCCCAAAACACTTTTTTGCTTTCCTCATACTGCCTGCGTTCCGACTCGGAGTACCGTGCAATTTCTGCCTGCTCGAAGAGCTTTTCAAGGTAGATGAATGTCAACTTGTCGTAAAACACATGGTTGTCTTCCACGTCTTTTAGCTTTATCTCATGTCGGTAGCTGTCTGAAGGATACTCACCGTGAGGGAACTCGAAATTCAGGATGCCTACCGTGTAAACATCATCGAGACGGTAGTCCCACTCGCCTTTTGGAGCCTGTTGGCGGATGGGGGTGGTGGCATAATAGACGCTACGGTCCTTGAAAAAGGCTTGCTCCGCTTTCTGCATCTCCACTATGAAGCGGCTTCCGTCCTTGGCCAGGCAATAGACATCAAAGACAGAGCGGCGGTCTCCGTAACCATCGCCGAGGTTCTCGCTGTTGAGGTACTGAACGTCCTCTATCTCTTTCTCACTGCCTTCGAGCAGCGCGTTGAGGAAGCTGATGAGCAAGTCCTTGTTCATCTCCGTACCGAACAACTTCTTGAAGCCGAAGTCGGTGTAGGGGTTGATGTATTTTTCTTTGTTGTCTTGTATCATAGCGTTATTGTTTTCCATTGCAAACATACGAAAGATTCATCATCTTCGATGCCTGTTTTGGCTTTCAATTCGCAAAAATAACAACTTTTTTTCAAAGAGCATGGAGAAGTTGCGAAATTCATTATCTTTGTTCCCAACAAAACCACCCAAAGTCTAACCAACTCCAACCGCCAATGAATTAATTCCCCTCCCCGACATTTTGAAGAAAAACATTTCTTGTTTTTATTGTTTTTTTCCGTTACTTTTGCACCCAACAACACAAATAAATTACTAACGGAAAAAGTATTAATATGAGAAACAGACATTTACATTTGAAAAAGGCGTTTCATGCAGCCTTGCTCGTCCTGCTGCTGGGTGTGGTGGGAACGACGAAAATGTACGCCTATAATTTCAGCGCAGTATGCGAAACAGGACAAACACTGTATTACAAAATTATTGATGCTGAAAACCATTATGTGGCATTGACATATCCGTCATCAATTATCTTTCATTTTTGGATGGGATACGCCGAACCAACTGGCGATATGGTTTTGCCGGAGAATGTTCAATGCAATGGTGTCACCTATTTTGTGACATCAATCGGTGACCATGCGTTTGAGTCATGCAGCGGCTTGACCTCCATTGAGATTTCGAATTCCGTGACCTCAATCGGTAATTCTGCGTTTTTGGAGTGCAGCGGCTTGACCTCCATCGAGATACCGAATTCCGTGACCTCAATCGGTATGTCGGCGTTTGAGTCATGCAGCGGCTTGACCTCCATCGAGATACCGAATTCCGTGACCTCAATCGAACATGGGGCATTCTGGTTTTGCATCAGTTTGACCACCATTGAAATTCCGAATTCCGTGACCTCAATCGGTAGTTGGGCGTTTTGTGATTGTTTCGCTTTGACCACTATCGAGATACCAAATTCCGTGACCTCAATCGGTGACGATACGTTTTTTGGTTGTGAAAGTTTGACCACCATTGAGATACCGAATTCCGTGACCTCAATCGGTAACTATGCGTTTTCTGGTTGTGAAAGTTTGACCACCATCGAGATACCGAATTCCGTGACCTCAATCGGTAACTATGCGTTTTCTGGTTGTGAAAGTTTGACCTCCATCGAGATTCCGAATTCCATAACCTCAATCCCTCATGGTGCGTTTTCTGGTTGCAACGGCTTGACTGGTTCGCTGATTATCCCGAATTCCGTGATCTCAATCGGAAATTCGGCGTTTTATAGTTGCAGCGGCTTGACCTCTATTGAGATACCGAATTCCGTGACCTCGATTGGTAACTCTGCGTTTTCTGGTAGCAGAGGGTTGACTGGTTCGCTGATTATCCCGAATTCCGTGACCTCAATCGGTAACTCAGCGTTTTCTGGTTGCAGAGGGTTGGAGCAGATCGTTGTGGATTCTGGAAATATGTTTTATGATTCCCGTGACAATTGCAACGCCATTATCGAAACCAGCAGCAACGAAATGATTGCAGGTTGTAAGAACACGGTCATTCCGAATTCTGTGACCTTAATCGGTGACTATGTGTTTTATGATTGCCTCGCTTTGACCACCATCGAGATACCGAATTCCGTGACCTCAATCGGTAGTTCGGCGTTTTATGGTTGCAGCGGCTTGACCTCAATGACAGTTTTAGCGGCCAATCCGCCTACTTTAGGTAGTAATGCTTTTTATAATGTGAACATGGAAATCTCTGTGAATGTGCTTTGTGGGAGTGTAGAGGCGTACACAGCAGCAAATTGGGGCGGTTTCAGCAATTTCATCGGGTTTTGTGGAGGGACGGTTTCCGTGGCAGCTAATCCAGAGGAAGGAGGCATGGTGTCAGGCGGCGGAATAGTTGGTGCAGATGAAATTTGCACAGTGACGGCAACTGCCAACGAGGGCTACGCTTTCTTCTTTTGGACTCAAAACGAAACAATGGTCTCAATTGATGCCGAATATAGTTTCTATGTGACAAGCGATATGGAATTGGTGGCATATTTTGTGTCAGAAGTCAACATCACCTTTGCTGATGCCAATGTGAAATCCCTCTGTGTGGCCAACTGGGACACCAATAGTGATGGCGAATTGAGCTATGCCGAAGCTGCTGCGGTGACTGATTTGGGCACAGTATTCAAAAACAATAGTAACATAATTAGTTTTGTTGAGTTGCAATACTTCACGGGGTTGACCTCAATCGGTAGCTCAGCGTTTTATGGTTGCAGCGGTTTGACCACCATTGAGATCCCGAGTTCCGTGACCTCAATCGGTAATTCAGCGTTTTATGGTTGTAGCGGTTTGACCACCATCGAGATCCCGAATTCTGTGACCTCCATCGGTAGCTCTGCATTTAAAAATTGCAGCAGTTTGACCACCATCGAGATTCCGAGTTCTGTGACCTCCATCGGTAATTTAGCGTTTTCTGGTTGCAGCGGCTTGACCACCATCGAGATTCCGAATTCTGTGACCTCAATCAGTAGCTCTGCGTTTTCTGGTTGTAGCAGCCTGACTACCATCGAGATTCCGAATTCCGTGACATCAATCGGTAGTGGGGCTTTTGAGTATTGCAGCGGTTTGACTACCATCGAGATTCCGAATTCCGTGACATCAATCGGTAGTGGGGCTTTTGAGTATTGCAGCGGTTTGACCACCATCGAGATACCAAATTCTGTGACATCAATCGGTAGCTCAGCGTTTTCTGGTTGCAGAAGCTTGACCACCATCGAGATTTCGAATTCTGTGGCCTCAATCGGTTTCAATGCGTTTTATAATTGTAGTGGTTTGACCACCATCGAGATACCAAGTTCAGTGACTTCAATTGGTAGCTCAGCATTTTTTGGTTGCAGCAGCTTGACTTCCATCGAGATCCCGAATTCTGTGACTACAATCGGTCGCTGGGCGTTTTATCGTTGCAGCGGCTTGGAGCAGATTGTTGTGGATTCTGGAAATACGATTTATGATTCCCGTGACAATTGTAACGCCCTTATCGAAACCAGCACCAACGAATTGGTGGCAGGTTGTAAGAACACAGTCATTCCGAATTCCGTGACATCTATCTGTGAATCAGCGTTTTATAGTTGCAGCGGTTTGACCACCATCCAGATTCCGAATTCGGTGACCACAATTGGTGACAATGCGTTTCTTTATTGCAGTGGTTTGACCACCATTGAGATATCAAATTCTGTGACCTCAATCGGTAGCTGGGCGTTTTGTAATTGCAGCGGTTTGACCTCAATGATAGTTTTAGCGGACAATCCGCCTACATTGGATAATACTTATGTTTTTTCTGGTGTAAACAAATCCATCCCAGTGTATGTGCCTTGCGAAAGTGTGGAGGCATACACAACTATCAATTGGGGCGGTTTCAACCATTTCATTGGAATTTGTGGGGGAACGGTATCCGTGGCTGCTAATCCAGTGGAGGGAGGCATGGTGTCAGGCGGCGGAATAGTTGGAGCAGACGAAAATTGCACAGTGACAGCAACCGCCAACGAGGGCTACTCTTTCGCCTTTTGGACTAAAAACGGAACATGGGTCTCAGCTAATGCTGAATACACATTTTATGTGACAAGCGATATGAATTTGGTGGCTTATTTTGTGCTAAATGGCAACATTACTTTTGTTGATGCCAATGTGAAAGCACTCTGCGTAGCCAACTGGGACACCGATGGAGACGGCGAGTTGAGCTATGCCGAGGCTGCTGCAGTGACTAATTTGGGGACGGTATTCAAAAATAATAGTAACATAACTGCTTTCGATGAATTGCAATACTTCGTTAGGTTAACCTCAATCGATAACTCAGCGTTTTCTGGTTGCAACGGCTTGACCACCATCGAGATCCCGAATACGGTGACCTCAATCGGTTACAATGTGTTTTATGGTTGCAGCGGTTTGACCACCATCGAGATCCCGAATACGGTGACCTCAATCAGTACCTATGCGTTTTATAATTGCATCGGCTTGACCTCAATGACAGTTTTGGCAGAAAATCCACCTACATTGGGAGGAAATTTTGTTTTTTTCAATATAAACAAGTCTATCCCAGTTTATGTGCCATGTAGTTCTTTGGAAGCCTACCAGAATGCCTCAGGTTGGAGCGCGTTTACCAACATTCAAGAACTCTGTACGCAATCCCAAACCATCACCCTTTCCGAAGGTTGGAACTGGTTCTCAAGCAACGTAGACATCACCTTGAACGACCTGAAAGCCGCCCTGGTGGCCGCTGTGCCGGGCACCAGCATCACCATCAAATCGCAGAGCAACGGCAGCACTTCCTACAACGGCAGTACATGGAGAGGTGCTTTGACCACGTTGGATGTGTCCCAAATGTACATGATTTCGGTCGGCGCTGATTGTGAGATTACGTGAACAGGTATACCTATCAACCCAGCCGAGCACCCCGTCACCATCTCTCG
>Ga0265299_10004339_pt1 | contig 13457 bp, 13 predicted proteins | sample AusTroGonzalo_MG_4_FD_193485 | JGI IMG/M metagenome (GOLD analysis project Ga0265299, IMG submission 193485) | Bovine rumen microbial communities from tropical cattle in Woodstock, Queensland, Australia - Gonzalo_02 | ecosystem: Host-associated > Mammals > Digestive system > Stomach > Rumen ...
CATTATCTGGCTAGAATGGTTCGAAAAAGCAAGGTGATTTCCAGATCCGAGTTTATGCTCAACGCCTCTTTAAAGTTACTTTTTCTCTTTCTTTTGATTCTTCTTCTCTACAACTTTTGCTTCAATCCCTTGGTATATTTATATGAATACTCTCAATTTTTCGATTGCGATCATTCAGTCGGAATTTAAGAAAAGAATTAACAAAAAGCTACAAAGTCTACTTTTATGATTTAGGGATACGCAACAGTCTGATAAGAAATTACAATCCTTTAACAATTCGCAACGACATTGGAGCATTGTGGGAAAATTTCTGTATTTTGGAGTCATCTGAAAAGAAAAATCGGAGATTTAAAGCAAAAATTTGAATCCATTTTCGATGCTATTCAATACGTATTAGCAAATTGAAAGGGGGGTATAATCCATAATTGGGGTATCTCAACTCGATCAAATTATCTCGGAAACGGAAAAATGCATTTTTAAAAGGTTGACCCAGGGTTGACCCGAAAGTTTTCAAATTTTTCTTGATGCTCGCAAAGCTCTGATATAGTGGTGCCGGACAACGGACTCGAACCATTGACCTACTGATTACAAATCAGATAAAAACCAAAATCCCAACGCGTAACAAACTATCACTTTTGTCTTGAAATTTGAGAAACAATATGAGATATTTTAATCACAAACAAACACAAATTATTTAGGTCAATCACGTAAAAAAGTGGGACAGGAGTGGGACAAATTAGAGCAGGTCATGAAATACGAATGGAAAAAAGCGAAGACGCCGGGAATTAGATACAGGGAACACCCAACGAGAAAGCATGGCATCAGAAAAGATCGTTATTACACCATACGCTATAAATTAGCTGGAAAAACAAAAGAAGAAGCGTTGGGATGGGAATCTGAAGGATGGAATGAGAGCAAGGTAGCAGCTCGCCTACATGAGTTGAAAGAAAATCAACGAACGGGAGACGGCGAAGTCACTCTATCTGAAAAAAGAAAAAAAGAAGAAATCAAACGCAAATTAGACGAGGAAAATCGAATAAAAAAGCAACAAGAACAAGTGTCTTTCAATGAGATTTTCTCAAAATACATAGAGCTTGCGAAAAAAGAAAAAACTGAAAGAAGCTATCGTACAGAAGAAGGTTTGTTTAAAAAATGGATAAGTCCTGCAATTGGAAATGCTCCTATGAAGAGCGTATCTCCTTTTGCGTTGGAAAAGTTGAAAGATAAAATGAGAAAAGCGAATCTGTCTCCGAGAAGTATTTCATATGCTCTCGCCGTTATAAGACAGGTTTTTAATTACGCGAAGAGATTTGGACTGTATAATGGAGATAATCCGACAGCAAAAGTAAAAAAGCCTACCGAGGATAATCGACGAGATAGGTTTTTAACTCAGGAAGAGGCAGAGATTTTATTGCAAAAATTAAAAGAGAGCAGTTTAACTGTTCACGACATGGCTTTGTTATCACTACATTGCGGATTGAGAAAAGGAGAGATAACTAATTTAACGTGGAATGACGTAGATTTTGATAATGGTTTTCTGTTCATAAAGGATGCTAAAAACGGAAAGAATCGAAAAGCAATAATGACCGAAGATGTGAAATCTATGCTGAAAGAAAGGAGCAAAGTATCTGTAAACAACTTTGTGTTTACCACAGCAAAGGGTGAGCCTATTACGGATATATCGAAAACTTTTCCGAGAGTCGTTGAAACGTTGGGATTTAATAAAGGAATAAGCGACAAGCGTCAACAAGTTGTATTTCATACGTTAAGACACACTTATGCCAGCTGGTTGGTTATGAGTGGAGTTGATTTGTATACGGTACAACGGCTTATGGGACATTCAACTATTGCTATGACTGAAAGGTATTCACATCTTGCTCCCGATTATCTGAAAAAAGCAGTTAAAACCTTTGAAACGAACCTCAATAACAAAAAGAAAAATGATAAACTTGTATATATCTGAAGTGGTTAAGATTGTTTCTTTTCTTAAATCTATAAAAATGAAATCAAAAAAACATCTCTTGTTATAAAAAACACAAAAATATATAATATATATGTTATATTTATAATGAGAAGTGTTATGAAAACGCAGAAATTAATAAGATTACAGCTTGATAAGCAGTTTGATGGAATAAGGCATATTTTGAAGTTTGATCGTCCTCTGTCGGGATGGATAAAAACTCTGCGCAATGCTCTCGGAATGACAGCAACGCAGTTGGCCAAAAGGATGAATATCTCTCAAGCACGCGTTTCGTCTATAGAATCTGCGGAGATAGAGGGTTCTTTGACGCTAAACAAGATGAACGAAACGGCGAAAGCTCTAAACTGCAAATTCGTATATTTTTTGATTCCTGAAAACAGTTTGAACGATATTATTAAGGAGCAAGCTATAAAATCCGTCATGGAAAGTCACAAAAACGTAGCTCATTCCATGGGATTGGAAAATCAATCTGTTGAAAAAGAACGAGAATTTGTCGAGGCCGAAGCCGAAGCATTGATATTTGAGGAATCAAACAAGATTTGGGAATCTTAACATGAAATTTATCTATGACAAAGATTCTACGCCGATCAATGGCGATGAAATCAACAACTTGATTCCCTCTCACATCAGAACTCAGGATGAATTAAATATGTGGGAGCAGAATAATATTTTGCTCGCCGAACAAAAACTGTTCAAAGGTAAGCGCAATATTGTGTTGTCCGTCGATTTTATTCAGAAAACTCACAAAATGATGTTCTCAGACACGTGGAAATGGGCAGGAAAATTTCGCCAAACGAACATGAACATCGGAATCGATTGGATAAGAATTCCAACTGAATTGAAAATGCTTTGCGAAGATGTGGAATTTCAAAGAGAACAGCAATCGTTTCCCATCGACGAGATCGCTGTTCGATTCAGTCACAGATTGGTCGCGATTCATCCGTTTACAAACGGCAACGGCAGATGTTCTCGACTGATCGCTGATTTATTAATGGTAAAAGCCGGACTATCCAGATTCACTTGGGGAAGCAAGAATTTAACTGATATGTCCGAGACTCGTACAAAATACATCAATGCTCTGAGAGAGGCAGATAATTATAACATTCTCCCATTGCTGGAGTTTGCAAAGAGCTAGAGAATTAAAATAATTACTCTTCTAGAAATCCAAAGCATCATTGAAAACCAACTAATACTATGCTACTCCTGGAGAAGTTTGAGTAGTATGTGTAGTTTTTGTAGTGACAATTGATGTCCGCTTGAGTTGTATAAACGGGCGGAATGCATAATTCGCGAAATTGATGCTTTCGGAACACTTTTGTTTTGGAAAATCATCATCTTGGCGTGATGTGTGCTACTCAAAATAGAAGTAAAAAAGGTGATTTATTTATGAAACAGTATATTAAATTTCTGAAATTTTTGTGGGTGATTTTAATTGTTCCAAGCCTATATGGGATGGAAGTTAATCCCAATCTGAAGTATGGATTAACGCGAAATATGATAAAGGAAGATATAAAGTTTATCGAGTCAATGGAGGTGAAAGCAGTTAAAGAATCATCAGGAATAAGTGAAATAAATTCATTGGAGGACGCAGAAAACCTAGTAAGAGAAATTTTCCAAACTATTGATAAAATCAAAAACTATAATTATGTAGATGGGATAAATTTTTTATTTTGGAAAAATAAGGCGTATTTGAATGGATTAATTCCAACTGGCTACGATAAATTTTGGTTAAATAAAAGAAAGAAGAGTTATCGTGTCATACAATTGTACGAAATACTCGGATATAAAAACAAAAGAGATGAAATAGAAGCGGCTGGTACAATAGTAAATAATTTTCTGTTACTGAGAAAGGCACAAACGTATTCTAAGATTAGAGAGTTTTGGAATAAAATAAGAATGCAAAAAGACCATCAAATCGATTTCACATTTAAAGAATACGTGAGAAAATTTAACAAATGGAAATATAAGGATCCTAATTTTATTACTTATTTGAACGCGGCTGTTGATTATATAAGAGCGTTAAATACATTCAATATAGATACGACAAATTTGGAATTTTGCGATGACGGGCTATTTAAATCTTTTTATGAGGTCGAAAATCAAACAAAAGATTTGATGAAGGGATATTTGGAGGCATTTGGTAAATATATAAAAGAACTAAATGAAAATGACGGAAACAGGTTTTTAGAAGACCTAGTGATGATAGATAATTTACAAAGGCCTATAAGTTATCTTGTAGAAGCACGTAACCTATGGACAAAGAAAAAATATAATCTCTATACTCACACAGAGCGTATGACACAATATCTGCGAAAACGAGACGGCATCTTATCAGAACTATTTTGCGCGGTATCATATTTCGATCCATGCACAGACTCAGATCCGCAGATAGACCACTGCGAACAAATATTTGCAAAAACTACGGCTGAAGAACTAATTCGGAAAAGAAAAAATTCCGACGAGAGTGATATAACAACCGAAAAACACTATAGGCCTAATGCGATAATCATTTCAGGATATCCATATGGCAGTCGCAATTTGGATGTTAGGCAGGCAAGGGAAAATTCAGATTTAGTTAATCACAGTGTGTGGCTGTATCAATTAAGTCCAGAATCCTCTCAACGAAATTAAAAGCTAGATTTTCATCATAATTCGAACAGCAACAGGGACATGCACAAAACATGTCCTTAATTTACCTTCATATTCCATCAAAAACTTGCATAATTCACGTTTAATGATAAAATAAACATAGTTTATTAATATGATTAAGTTAGTTTAATAATGATATTTAAGCCGAATTATAAGATTACTCAGGAAATTTTGGAATGTCTTACGAAAATCGAGATGGTAAAGAACTCGTTCGGTGATGGCAAGATTTCTCCCGTTCTGCTGGCTTCTCTCAAAAGCAGTGCGAAGATTGAAACGATTCATTACTCCACGAAAATTGAGGGAAACAAGCTCACGTGTAAAGAGGTCGAGCAGACCATATTCAAGAGGAAAGTTATCGAAAATCGAGTTCGAGACTCCTCCGAAGTGCGGGCATATTACAAGGCGATGAATTACATCGAAAAATGTTTGGATCAAGACCTTCCTTTTTCCGAAAAGCTGATCAAAAAGACTCACGATTTGGTTGAGGGAGCGAAGTCGCCTTATCGAGATGGACAGAACGCGATTTACGACAATGCTTCGGGAAACATCGTCTACCTACCTCCAGAAGCCAAGGACGTTTCGGTACTGATGAAATCTCTTATAGATTTTGTAAATAACGATCAGCAAACTCCGCGAGTGATCGTCGCTGGGTTGGTTCACTATCAATTTGTGACGATACATCCTTATTACAACGGAAACGGACGCACCGCACGGCTTTTGACGAGCTTCCTCATGAGAAAATACGGGTACGGACTCAAGGATATCTACTCGCTCGAAGAATATTACGCAAACGATCTTGTCGGATATTACTCAGCGCTCGCAACTCATCCTCATCACAACTATTACGAAGGGCGCGAAAATGCTGATTTAACAAAATGGATCGAGTATTTTGTCCGCGGAGTCGCTGAAGCATTCGAAAAGATTCAGATCAAAACTCAAACGACAAATTCTCGTAGAGATTTTTCAAGCGAAATGCGCCAGCTTGATGTTACCCAACGAAAAATCCTCGAACTTTTCACTGAATTCCAAGAAGTTTCTTCATCGCAAATCGCCGAGTATTTGGAAATGTCTCAGCAGAGCGCTAGACTTCTCGCAAATCGTTGGGTTGATGACGGATTCATGATCATCACGAATCATTCGAAGAAAGCAAGAAAATATCGATTAGCTGAAAAGTTTGAAAAGCTGATATAAAGAAATTTTTCACGATTTCCACAGAACATTCCGTTTCAAATTATTTATGGTCTGAAAAGTGTAGTGATTTCTTGATTTTATGGTCTGAAAAGTGTAGGAGAATGTCTTGCATCGTCTAATATTAGAGCAATTATCCAAATGGAAGCAAAAAGAGAAGAAAAAACCTCTGCTGATCTATGGAGCGAGACAGGTGGGAAAGAGTTGGATTATGGAGGAATTCGGTCGGACTCAGTTTAAAGATTTTATCCATCTCAATTTCGAGAGAAACGAGAGAATTTGCGCGCGCGAAGCTTGGCGTTTTATAACGAAAAATATTCTCCCGAGATTTGCGTAAGAACATCTCTCGCGGATTATAAACAAACTGAAAATTTATATGATGTTCCTTTGTATATGGTAGGGAGTTTGTGCTGTCAGGAATTTTAAGTTTTCGGTGACTATTTTTATAACGAAAGTAATAGGCATACTTTTTGAAAAAGATGTACGGAGCAGAAAGACAGTAAAGTATACTGTAATTCATTCACTTCAATCTAGACGTCAGTTAACGAATAAAACTCAAACAAATAAATGTTAATTTTTAAATAAATAATGTACTATCTCCGTATCAGAAGATGGATAAGATAAAGAATGGACGAACTTATAAATCTAAAAACAGATATGGAATATTTTCTAGAAGAAGCAAAAAAGCAACTATTTAACGAAATGGAGAACATAAGAAAGGAGGTAATCGAAACAAGATCTGGTTATAAAAATTTATCGAGTATAAATTCTAATTCATACAATCAATCAGGAAGTGAAGATATCAAAGAATCCTTTGATATGTTAGAACTTCTCGGACTACAAAGGTCTGATAGGAAATTGCATACAGAACTAAATTTCAAACCTAACTGTTATTTCGATTATATTTTATTGAATTCTAAAGCGGAACAACTACTTGATATTCTGGAGAAGCTTGTCCTAACTTGTGTCCAGGGAGCATTAGCAAGTTATGCCATAACGTCCATGAAAATCCGAGAAATAGAGCATATCTCAGAAAAATCAAAAAATATTTTGAATGAATACATTGAAATAGATTTAGTATATACGTTGGATCAAATAGTTGATAGGTTCTATGTATCAAAACAGATAAAATCAGGTCGCTTAGATTGTAAAGAAATATTGCAAGAAAAACGAAAACTAAAATCTTCTTTGAAAAGATCACTGCGATTTTATGAAAAAAATATGATCATACCATCACGATATATAAACAAGTACGGGAAATGTTTATTTGATAATCCAAAAGATGAAATAAACATATTAGGCTTAAAAATATTTGTGGACATGGAACTCTCGATAAGAGGAACAATTCCATTAGAATTTTCGGATAGAGAACTATCTTTGATAGAAAAATATAGAATTTATGATCAGAAATATGAATTGCATTCCGTAGTAAGGCTAATGATGTTTTTATCTAATAAAATTCGCGAAATGGAAGAACGTGATTCGAAACGTAAAAATGTACTGGATGAAATCCTAAAACTTGACGAGTTTTCAGAGAAGCCTAGTACTGGAAAACAAAAGCGTTTTTGTTACAAATTCGAAGATACTCATGGAATGACCAATGGAGACATTTCATTAACAAAATTAAAATTATTGTTATCTTACTTTAAGTAAGTTAACTGTTAGAGCTTTTACCAAATTAATTCTGGATAATTACGTTATTTTTAACTTTTGTAAGATAATTTTAAACTACGTTCCTATTCCGAGGATAAGATAATCTTGTAATGGCTTCATGGTAAAGAAAGTTACATCGAAATAGGCGCTGGAACGAGCTTTTTATCGATACTTACTGAAAACAGCTGAAAACTTAAAAATCACGAAAATTTCTTTCGAAAATTGGTTTGTTTTGTATTTAGTAAGAAATAATCGTTCTAACTCAAAATTTCAGAAAATAGAGTCTCAAATAAAATTTTTAGAGACACAGTAAAAATTTTCGCTCCAAACCACATAACTCATTGATATATAACAGTATTTTATTATTACTGTCTTTTTGTAAAAATTTTTCATAATCCCTGTATTACAGTCTTTTTTCTACTTAAAAATTTTTAGAATTTTTGAAAACATTTTTGAGGTTGCTCAAATTTCAGGGTTTTAAGGGTTGATTTTGTGTTACGAATGATCATATCTTGTTATCAGAAAACAAACGCGGTGTTTGTTTGATTTTTTTAAGGAACGGAAATGAAAATACGTGACATTTTTAAAGATTGGAAGTCTCCATGTATAACAAGAGATCAGTTATACAAAGTCACTGGAGGATTGATTCACCCACGTACAATAAGAAACTTAGATTCTTTGGGAAAGGGTATAAAAGGTAAATTCTTTATCGGGAGGAAAGTGGCATATCCGATCGAAGAGGTAATTACATACCTTGAGAAGAGACTGCATTTCAAGTTTAACGAGGTAACCCATGAAAATGACGAGAACTAATCCACCGTTGGGGAAAAATTCCGCAAGTACCCCAACGATGGCACTCAATACTTATCTAAAAGCACAACAAGTATCTGAGGGTCATGCTAACACAAAAATTAATAAGATAAAAATCTCATATTATATAGGTTTGAGTGATTCTTCAGAGTTTTCTAGCGAAAGGAGAATCTCATGATTAAGACCTATAAGCTACAACCTATATCTTCTTTGTTATCTTACACAATAGAAGATATCTGTAATATGTATTCAATACATCCTCAAACTGTGAGAAAGTGGATAAAAATTGGTTTGAGAACGATTGATTCCAAAAAGCCCTCTCTAATTCACGGTTCGGATTTAAAGAAGTTTCTCAGGAAGCACAATGAAAAATTTAAAAAGCATTTAGATTTTGAAGAATTTTTCTGTGTAACATGCAAGGAAGCACATATTCCTTTGTTCAGAAAAATATATCTGGAACAGAGTAATCAATTTATAAAAGCGAAAGGAATATGTCCCGTTACGCGAAAAATCATGAACAGGAGTTATAAACTTGCAGATTATCCGCAACTAAATAAGGTTTTCTCTTTAGAAGAAATGACGAGATTATATGATTCCTCAAATCCTACCTTAAACACTCAGATTGGCGAGGATAATCAAAAGCAAGAAAGTGAGTCTGAATTTAACGATGGAGAGCTGTATTATGAACAATCTATATAATGCGAAAAACGAACGGATTAAATACGATTACGCAATATATCTGAGCAACGCTAAGCAGAGAGACAGGAAAACCGTAATGAGTGTAATGAAACACCTGTATGCATATGAAAAGTATCGGAATTTTGCTGATTTTTCAGAGATTAATGAGAAAATCATTCATAATTATGTGAAGGCACTGTTACAGAAAGGTAGTAGCTTATCACATATAGATCATAACCTAAGTACTATTCGAGAATTTTATTCTTGGTTAGAGCGACAACGGGGTTATAAGAGCAAAATAAATTACAACGTTTTAGCTTATTTCAGCCTGACCAAAAATCAGCGGAAAGAAGCTCGAGCAACCGAGTATCAGCGAAGTTATAAACGGGAAGATATTGTCAGAGCTATTCGAGCAATGCCGGAAAATTCAATGGAAGCTCGCAGAAACAAGGCAATGATTTCCATGCAATACTTTTGTGGATTGAGAATTTCAGAACTTAGAACGGTAAAGGTTAAAAGCATTATTTTTGATGAAGATGCTGAGAATTGGTTTGTTTACGTTTCTCCAAAAGATATGGACGTAAAATTTGCTAAAATTCGGCATACCTTTTTCATGCCATTTGAGAATGATATCAAAAACAATATATTGGAATGGAGAAAAGAGCTAATAAAGCTTGGGTTTAAGGATAAAGATCCATTTTTCCCGATCATACCGAATCAATTTAATCAATGTAATTTGCTTGAGCCAAAGGTGCAGAAAAGGGAAATAAAAACAAACTCAACCATTAGAAAGATTTTCGAAAAAGCCTTTGTTTCTCAGGGATTAGAATATCTTCGCCCTCACAGTTTTCGGCATACGATAGCGAGATGGGCAGAAAGACAGAGCCCTGAGTTTTTTAATGCGGTGAGTCAGAGCCTGGGGCATTCGCACATAGAAACAACTTTCACTTCTTACGGCGCATTGCGTCCTGTTGAAATAGGTAGAATCTTGAAGAAAAAAGTTGAGGAGGAAAAAAGATGATTTACGGTTATATCCGAGTCAGTACGGACAAGCAGGACTGCAATAATCAGAAAATCGGAATTGATCAAAAAGCCAAAGAACTCGGTTTAAAAATCGATAAGTACATAGAAGATAACGGAATCTCAGGAACGAAAGATCCAAACAAACGAGCGTTGGGAACTTGTTTAAAACTTTTAAAAAGCGGAGATGTGCTGATATGTTCTGAGTTATCAAGATTAGGCAGAAAGATGTTCATGATCATGCGGATTTTAGAGCATTGTATGAACGTTGGAGCTAAATTATATACGGTAAAAGATAACTATAAACTTGGTGATAATATCGAATCAAAAGTTTTGGCTTTCGCCTTCGGATTATCCGCAGAAATAGAACGTGATCTCATTAGTCAGAGGACAAAGGAGGCTCTCACAAGGTTAAAGAAAGAGGGAAAGCACGTTGGGCGCAATCGAGGAAGTAAGAATAAATCACTAAAACTAAGCGGAAAAACAGAATTTATTGAAAAATTATTGAAAGACGGGATGCCGAAAACGAAAATTGCGAGGAAACTGAAAGTAAGCTTCCCAACGCTAAATAAATATATAAAGCAATACTGTTATTAATGATTTTTAATATTCTAACGTCCCTTTATTCTTTCATATAAATCTTTCTATTTCGTTAAAAACAAACACTCATTTTTCAGGAAAATATTTTTATGCAAATGATCTCAACATGCACAAAATCATAGGGACGTTAGATTTTTAATATGAGAGATACACAATGGAGTTTTATCAGAGATTAGAGATTCTTTTAAGAAAAATGAGAAATACTTAGATGCCGACGGAAATCTAATCAAACAAAAGATAGAAGATGCGGCGGAAAAGATAGATCCTGAATTAATAGAGCTTTTGATTTCAGAACCAGAGATCAAAAATGAATTTTTCTCTCAAATTAAAGATGTTTGGATTTTTAATATTAACCATTTTGTAACATTTATAGATAACAAGAACTTCTTAAACGATTCATATACAGCGTTTTCAAACAAAATTGGATTATCTGTTAATGGGGAATTACTGAAAAAACGAGATGAAGTATGTTTGGTGTTTCCATACAAAGACTGCATATTAGAGGGCGGACAAACGAAGGAAGAATCCAAACGCAATGAGATTTTCTTTAACAAAATTTTAGCAAAAGATGAAATAAACAAATTGTTATCTCCGAAGGCACTGGTAAATTTCGAAAAATGGGACGAAGAAGCGGTAAAAAGAGGCAGTCCGAAGTCTGTTTCGGTTAATGATATTACTGAAGAAGATAACTTGCTGATTAAAGGAAATAATCTACTTGCCTTGCACTGCTTGAAACGAAAATACGCAGGGAAAGTAAAGCTCATTTATATCGATCCTCCGTATAACACAGGAAACGATTCTTTCAAATATAACGATAATTTTAATCACTCTTCATGGCTTACATTTATGAAAAATCGATTAGAAATTGCGAGAGAGTTGTTGAGGGATGATGGGGTTATTTTTATTCAGTGCGATGATAACGAACAAGCTTATCTGAAGTGTTTGATGGACGAGATTTTTGGTCGAATAAATTTTATCCAATCTATAGCAGTGAAAATGAATGAATCAAAAGGACTAAAAAACGCCCACGTACTTCAAAAAATGCCTAAAAACAAGGAATTGTTATTGATTTGTGCGAGAAAAAAAACAGATACTAAATTTACCCCTATTATTCAGTTAAAAACTGAAGAAGAACTACGAAAATACATGCGTTATTACAAAAAATGTATAGTTAACATGGACGAACCCATTGAAAACTGGAGAATAGGGGCGTTCGCAGGAGAAGATAAGTTAAAACACGCAGATCAATTAATTTATTTTGTAAAGCCTGATAATAAAGTAACTTTGAGTATTCCGAATAACCACTTTGCAAGATTCTATAATAAACTGGGGAAAGAAATCATTTACTACAATTACGATGGAGAGATTTTTACTACTTTATTCCTATCAAAAAACTTGGAACGATTTATAGGAGATATTTGGAGCGATATATCAACTATCAATATAAACAAAGAAGGAAAAATTGAAACATTAAGTAACGGACAAAAACCTGAAAAGCTTATAGAACGTATAATTCAAATGTCTACCGATCCAGGCGATATAGTTCTCGACTTTTTCTTAGGCAGTGGAACAACGGCAGCAGTTGCACATAAAATGGGTAGACACTGGATAGGAATAGAACAACTTTTAACACACATCGATAAATCAAAAGTTCGATTACGTAACGTAATTAGTGGAGAACAAAGCGGCGTTTCGAAAGCTTTAAATTGGTCTGGAGGTGGCTCGTTTATTTATTTTGAATTAGCTACTTATAATCAAAGATTCGTCGAGGAAATCGAACAAGCAGAGAATACAACAACTTTGTTAGCAATTTGGGATGAAATGAAAAATTATGGATTCTTACTGCACAACATAGAAGTTAAAAAAATTGATGAAAATATCAGTGAATTCAAAAAACTTGAATTGGAAAAACAAAAAGAGATTCTCATTGAAACTCTCAACATGAACATGCTCTATGTTCCTTTGTCGGACATTGAGGATACGAAATACCATATTTCAGATGATGATATTGAACTAAATAAAGCTTTTTATGGAAATGAATATACTTCGAAGGAAGGTGAATTGTGAAAAAATTCTCCATAAGAAAGCATCCGGATTTATTATACAATCAATTGATATCTGAATTCGGAAAACATTGGATTGATGAAATAGAATTACCAAAATATACCTTTCACAACAATATAAATCAAAAATTTAAGTTAAGAGATTACCAAGAAAAAACGTTGAAAATGTTCGTTGGATACTTCAGAAAGGATTTTTCATTTAGAGAGCATCCGGCACATTTGCTGTTTAATATGGCAACAGGCAGTGGCAAGACTTTAATAATGGCTTGCTGTATCTTATACTTATATAAGCTCGGGTATCGTAATTTTTTGTTCTTTTCAACTTCAAATCCGATTATTGAGAAAACGAAAGATAATTTCTTAAAAACTTCATCCGACAAATATCTGTTCAATGACTCTATCGAACTTAACGGGAAGCCAGTAAGAATTAGAGAAATAGAAAATTTTGAAGAAGCAAATGAAGACGATATAAATATCAAATTCACGACTATTCATAAACTTCATGGAGACCTCAGAACTCCGAGAGAGAATGCAGTCACCTTTGATTCTTTAAAAGACTTGAAATTAGTGTTGGTCGGAGATGAAGCACATCATTTTAATACTGCTACTCATTCGCAAATGTCTTTTGAAGATATTTTAAAGGATGATACAAACTGGGAATCGACGACCACAAGAATCTTAAACTGTAATTCAGAAAACATTCTTTTAGAATACACTGCAACAATAGATTGGCATAATCAAAAAGTAGCAGAGAAATATCTACCGAAATGCTTAATGATGTACGATTTGAAAGAATTTCGAGAAAACAAATATTC
>Ga0265299_10004340_pt1 | contig 13454 bp, 10 predicted proteins | sample AusTroGonzalo_MG_4_FD_193485 | JGI IMG/M metagenome (GOLD analysis project Ga0265299, IMG submission 193485) | Bovine rumen microbial communities from tropical cattle in Woodstock, Queensland, Australia - Gonzalo_02 | ecosystem: Host-associated > Mammals > Digestive system > Stomach > Rumen ...
GCCCGTCGATCGTTGCGTACTCAAAGCCAATGGGCCAGGTCACATGGACATGGCTGTCGATGATGCCGGGCATGATGAATTTTCCGCCCAGGTCGGTGACGGGACCCTCATACGCTGAAAGTCCGGCCTCGTCACTAACATAGACGAACTTGCCGTCCTTCACCGCAAAGGCGGTGGCCATCGGCTGATTCTTGTCCGCAGTGTAAATCTTCGCGTTTTTGATGATCTGATCTGCTTTCATGTTTGTCCTCCTTTTATTGTGAAATTTATCTGTTTCTTCGTCCCTAAGAAGGCCGATCTCATCATAGTGGCGAAGCATCCTGACGCTGACTCTGGACATCTTTGAAAATTCTCCAATCTTCAGCATTGGCGGTACCTCCTCCTGCTGGTTCCTTTGAGCTCGGAACCATCATAATGCCTGCCACAGTGTGAGAGTCAAGCAGGAAATCAACCTTTTTTGATATTTCTGATCGTTCTTTGGGTAAACCGCAAGCAGAAGCAAGGTGCCTATACTATTCTGGCTCCAAACGGTGTCAGCGCCAGCTTTGCGATCTTGAAAAACTGTTTTCCAAACGGGAACCCAACAATCGTGACCGTCCAAAGCAAGCCGAAGATGCAATTCTCCAGTGCCATCAGCCAACCGCAGAGGAGAATCCAGACCAGGTTAGCAATCGTGCTCGGCGCTCCTCCGCCATAAAAGATTTCCTTACCAAACGGCCAGAAAGACAGACTGGCGAACTTGAAGCACTGGCGTCCCAGCGGAATGTCAACAACAGTAATACAGCAGAGCAATCCCGCAATCAGCCAGGCAAGCCCGCTGAGAAAACCGCCGAAGATAAACCACAGGATATTTCCGATTGTTTTCACAGCACCATTCCCCCCTTGAAGAATTCAAATGCTCACCTTCCAAATCACAGTTTACTACTGTGAGCATCCATCAATTAGACGGGACATGATGCTTTTCGTTACATGCGTCACAAATCCATCATAATCTGTCTGTCAATCCAGCTTTCCTGCTTTGCTTCGTGAACCACGTCTTCTGGCATCAGCCGGCCGATCAGCAGCGGTGATTTCGGGTCATGTTTCCGCATATTTGCTCCGACTGTCTCGGCATCATAGTTCGCATAGCAATATCTGCACAGATGACCGCAGGAATTATATGCTCCGATATCCCTGCCCAGATAGCACACACACTGTTCCCTTGCCGATGTTTTAGCCGGAACCTTCAACCTTTGCCCCAATGCCTTCTCATACATGGCGACTGTCATACACCCGCCGCAGTCTGCGCCGAACGGAGCCAGCTCTCTCCCTTCCGCACAGGGATATACCGTCATCCCGTAGTTCCCGGCAATTTCGATCATTGCCTTGCCAAGGAGCAGCCGCTCCCCCGTTGTTACTTCTCTGGCTTCCGGGAAATTTCGGCGGGTCTTTTCGTACAGGTCAATGAAACTGATGACGGCAATATGTGTAGATCCGAACAATTCTTTCGCCATGCGTTCAAAGTCTTTCAGATGCCTCTCCAGGGTGTATTCTGCGCTTACGAATATCGGATCATAGCGCCAACCTATACGATCCGGCCCTACAATATCGGAAAGTCTTCTGAATGTGTCCAGAACTTTGCTCTTGTCCGGCACTCGCTGCTCGATCTCTTTCCCATATGGCGTGATCGTCACATACCAAAACTGCCCGAACGGTTTCAGCAATTCCATGCGCGGCAGCATCGGTTCAGGATTCTTCGTGCAAAAGCCAATGATGTCAACCACATCGGGAGAAAGGCGATAGCGCGTTACGCTCTGGGGATTGTAGGGGTTCCGCACCAGAACATATCCGTCCTTCAGACGGTTCACAAACCATTCTGAGAAAAACGCAGGGATGTCTGTCCTTTGGCCTGTATTGATGATCATGATTTGCGTCCTGTCCTCATCACGTCTTTACCTCCTATACATCCACAAATCCAATGCGGTCATCTATACGATCCACATAAACCGTGACTTCTGTTCCGATTTCCGGCACATTCCTGTACACGCATGCACTTTGCATCTGCCTGAATCCGCCCTTTCCGGAACATGCCCGTCAGCCTCGATACAGCCCGGGCATCTTCCGTCAAGTTTTTTCGGGCATTCGGTACAGCATTCGCCGCAGGCAGTAATTGTTGAAAAATCCGTCATTCATTCCTCCGGTCAAAGAATCAGCTCAGGGGCAATTTCATATCTGAGAGGAGAACCGTCCATCCGGATCATCCGGATCTCAGGTTTGATCCTCATTTTTTCACTCTCCGCAGTAAGCTACCGCGTCCGCCTGGAACTGCAGGCCGTCCGGACCGCCGACATGCGCGAAGTTCGTCTGGATGGATTTCCGCGCGGGATACTTGCCGTGAAACCGTTCCCTGATCACTTTTTCCATCACAGGAATATTCCACACATCCCTGAAGAGGCAGTCCATCTGGACAACATTTTCAAGCGTCAGTCCGACCATGGCCAGCCGCTGCTCCATATTGTCAAAAGCGCCGTTGATCTGTTCCTCAACAGTACCGCCGACATTGCCGACGCAATAGCACAGAAAGCAGTAATCTCCTGCTTTGACGATGCCTGAATGGGCCCATTCCTCGTGTATCTCATATCTTTCGATTTTGCTCATCCCTGTTTTCCTCCGTTCAATTCTGTTGCTTGGCTTTTCCTGTTTTTACGATACAGAAAGCGAAGAGGTCGTTTGCCGAACGACAAATGACCTCTTTTCTGTTCTCCCGTCCTTCACTGATCCCCAAAATAGGTCATCCCCAGCATCGTGATGTCGTCCGTCTGCGGGGCGGGGCCGGTGAAGGCGCGCACGCTGTCCAGCACGGAGGCGAGGGTCTCCTTCTGGGGGGCCTGTCGCTGTTCGTTGAGGGCGGACAGCAGGCGGGCCGGGCCGTACTGTTCCTCTGCGCTGTTTTCCGCTTCGTGGACGCCGTCGGTATAGACAAAGAGGCGGTCGCCGGGCTCCAGCCGCCATTCGTGCACGGTGAAGGTGAGGTCGTCCATGAGGCCTAATGGGAGGTCGTGCAGGTTCCGCACCAGTTCATAGCGCCCCTGAGCGCGGCAGAGGGCGGGCTTGGTGTGGCCGGCGTTGATCTCCAGTGCCCTTCCGGTGGAAAGGTCCACGATCATCATCCAGGTGGTGATGAACTGCTGCTGTTCATTGAACGCGCACAGCCCGCGATTGACCCGCTCCGCGATCACGTCTATCGGGACGTCCGGGCGGGCGATCTCCCTGAACAGGGTCTTGGCCTGCATCATGAACAGCGCCGCGGGGATCCCCTTTCCGGACACGTCCGCGATCACGAGGGCGAGCCTGTCTTGATCGATCATAAAGAAGTCGTACAGGTCTCCGCCCACCTCCCGGGCGGGCGCCATGGCGGCGTACAGCTCCAGCCTGCGGTCCTGCGCGCGGTCCGGAAAGCGCTTCGGCAGCATGGCCGCCTGTATCCGGGCGGCGTGCTCCAGCTCGGCCGCCAGCTTCTCCTGCCTGTCCTCCAGCTGCTGCCGGGCCCGCACCTGCGCCTCCATCCGCCGCACCATGTCGCCGATGTCCCCGGCCAGCCGCCCGATCTCATTGCCGGCCTGTATGGAATCCATGGTCTTCACCACTTCGGCGGTATCACCGTTTTCCACGTAGACGTGAAGTCCCTTCTGGATGCTCGTCACGGGGCACAGCATCCGCCGGTACAGTATGTGCATGAGCACAAAGCCGAGCAGCAGCGAGATCAGCGCGTCGATGCCGATCATGCGAAGAGTCGTCCCCATGATCCGCTGTTTAAGGGTGACCTCGTCCACGCCCATCATCACATACGCCGCCAGGTCGCCGTCCCCGGCGTCGAAACTGCATGCGACGACGCTGAGGGGCGCCGTCCTGCCGCCCGTCCCGGGCGCGATCCGGATCGTCGTGAGCGCCTGATCGGGCGCGGCGCCGAGCTGCTTTAGCTGATCCTCCGGGATGTCCAGCGCCGCCCCCGGCCGGAAGTCATAATGCCTTGAGCCGCTGAAACAGACCCTCGGCGCCTCCCCGGCCCTGCCGCAGGCGATGATGGGCCCCTCCAGCACGCCCCGGGATTCCTCCTGGGCGACGTCGGAATACCGCTGGAGGTCGTCGTAGCAGTACTTTGAGAGGGCTTGCTGTTCTTCCGGGCTCCACGTCCCTATGTCGTCCGAGGACAGTGTAAACTCCCATCCCTCGCCGAGCTTCTCATCAAGGCCGTCAAATACGTCCCGATACGCCTCGATGTCGGTCGTGCGCGCAAGTTCCGGCGCTTCGGGATGGGCGTTCCAGTAATCCAGAAGCCATTGGGAGGGCATGAGCTCTTCCATCAGCCTCACAAAATCCGCCGCGCTGTAGGCCGCCGTCTGCCGGTGATACAGTATCTCCTGACGCATGGAAAACCTGTACATCAAGAGGCCGTTGATGCCGAATATCAGTATCAGCACGCACCAATAGAGCCCGATCACCTGAGTGGTAAGGCTCCCTTTGCGGTCGTGTTTTTTAGTTTTTCCCGTTTCTGACATAGCGCTCTTCCCGTAAGTTTTTGTTGATCGGCTATCTGTCCAACGCGACGCGGGCGATCGCGGCCTGCTTCAGCGCCACGGCGTCGATCTTGCCGCTTCCGAGCATGGGAAAGCGGTCAAACAGCATGTAGTGGGACGGCACCTTGTAGCGCGCCAGTCTGGTTGAAAGCGCCGCCTTCACCGCCGGCTCGTCAAAGGCGTGGCCGTCTTTTAGGACGATGCAGGCCCCCACCTCTTCGCCGTAGAAGCTGCTGGGCATGCCGACCACCTTCACCTGATCCACCATGGGCAGTTCGCTGATGGCGGCCTCCACTTCCCCGGGCATGATGTTCTCGCCGCCGCGGATGATCAGATCCTTCAGCCGGCCCGAGATGCACAGGTACCCTTCCCCGTTCATGCTGCCCAGATCGCCGGTGTGCAGCCAGCCCTCCTCATCGATGGCCTGATCCTCCACCGGGACTTTATAATAGCCCGACATCAGGTTAAAGCCCTGCACCAGTATCTCGCCGGTCTGGCCGATCGGCAGGTCCGCCTTCGTCTCCACGTCCTGTATCTTGACGCTGATGTTCCTGACCGGCCTGCCCACCGTGTGCAGCACGTGCTCCCGGGTGTCCTCGTAGAGCGTCATGCTGACCGGGGCCATCTCGGACAGGCCGTAGGCGGCCAGAAAGTGGTCGTTCGGCAGCTTCCGCTGGAACATCTCGATCTGCGCCTGCGTGGCCGCCGCGCCCGATATGATGGTGCAGCGCAGCGTGGCGCACTTCTTAGGGTCAAACTCCCGATGATTCAACAGCGCGATCAGCATCGTGGGCACCGAATGAAAGAACGTGCAGCGCTTCTGGGCGATGAGCTCAAGCAGCGTGGCGATGTGGATGTCCTTAGGAAGGTACAGCGTCGAGCCGGCGATGGCGTTTGCGAACAGCCCCGCCACCAGCCCGAATATGTGGAACAGGGGAAGTATCAGGCAGGACCTGTCCTGCGGGGTCAGCGTCTGATCCTCGCAGCTCACGACCGCCGCGTTCAGGATGTTGTAGGAGGACAGCATCACGCCCTTCGGCCGCCCGGTGGAGCCCGATGTGAAGATCACGGTGCAGATGTCGTCCGGCTCCACGCTCTGCTGGAACTTGTCCTTCACGCCCTCGTAGTCGGGAAAGCGCGAACGCATATCAACATGGCTTCGGATGGAGTAAAAGGCCTTTACGGGCGCGCCCTCGTCCTGAAGCTTTTTAAGGAAGGCCTGCTCGTCCCCCTGCATCTCCGCCATTTCCCCATAGCACAGGTGGGTGATGTCCCCGATGACCGCCGTCCTTGCGATCTCATGGGAAAACTGCTTGGGGTTGATGAGCATGGCGATGGCGCCCAGCTTCTGTATCCCGTAGAAGGCCATGATCCAGTTGGCGGAATTGGCGCCGCAGAGGCCCACGTGGGTCCGCTTCGTCACCCCGAGCGCCGCGAGGTCGTCGGCGATCAGCTGGGCGCCCTTCTCGATGTCGGCCCACGTGTAGTCGCCCCCGCTCTCGCTGACAACCACCCTGCCGCCGTCCTCCGCCGCCTTCCGCTTCAAAAAGTCCTTGAAGGACAGGGAAAGGTAGGTCGACACGTCCGCCTCCATCAGCCGCATGGGTATGGCCGAGGCAAAGCCCACATCTTCAAATATATCGTAGACGTCCTGTGAGACGTTTTCGATCAGCATGGCCTCCGGCCCCGAGAAGCGCTTCCTGCACACGATCAATTCTCTCAGCCCCGCGGAGGTGACGTAGATCACGTCCCTGAAATCCAAGACCAGCCGGGTCACGTCGCCGCCGATGGCGGCGATCTCCCTGCGCAGCAGCGGGGCGTTGTTCACATCGAGCTTGCCCTGTATGTACAATTTGACGGCGCGATCCGCCAGCCTTTCGCAGCGAATGACCATGTCTGTCTCTCCCTTTCTCTGCGGTCGGTCTTTCGGTTCAGCCTTCTTCCCTCTTCTTGAGCCGGCTCATCAGCAGGACGTCCCCCTCCACGAGACCCTCATCCCGGACCTCCGCCCGAAGGCCCTCCGCTTCAAGGCACGCGGCCATCGCCTTGGCGATGGCGTCCGAATCGGACTTCTGCACGAACCGGATGGCCATGTGATCCCGCCAGGTGTAGACCACCACGGCCACCGATGTGGAGACGACAAAGCCGTAGTTCACGTCATTCAAAAAGCTGAAATCCTGCATCCTTCTGGGATAGGTCAGCGCGCAGGTGTAGGGCGGGCGTCTCCCTTCGGAGAGCGTGACGAAGGGCCGGGGTTCGACCCGCTCGGCCGGGGTGTCCCCCGCTTCAAAGGCCTTGACCGCCCTGACGGTGCCCATGATCGACGCGTCAAAATAGTCCCTCGTCATACCGGCCTTCAGCCGCTTCATGCACGCTGCCGCCTGCATCGCAAGGGGCTGTCTGCGCAAGTCCCCGTCCAGAAAAAACTTGATGCCGTCGGAAAAATTGACCAATGTCTTCACACCATAGATCTGCCGCAGGTTGACCGGCAGCATGACGCACATCGTCTCCTCCTGTGCCTGACAGCCTTTGGAGATCGCCCGAGCGATCAGCGGGATCAAGAGCGCGGTGAAGGACACCCCCATCGCCTTCGACAGGCCGAGAAACGCGCCCGTCCCAGTGTGGACCGAGTACACGTGGACGCTGTCGGACTGCACCAGTTCCCTTTGCCTCGGGGCAAAGTAGTAGTCGTCCCGCTCCAAAGCCTTCCTGTCCGAGGCCAGAGCGCACGTCTTCACGAGATGCCCGTAGGGATCCAGCGCCTCCTCCGAGAGCTCCATCAGCGACGCGGGGCGCTCCGCCCCGAAGCGCGACTCATAGATCGCCGGAACGGCGTCCTCCGCCTTCAAAAGGCCGGTCTTTTTCGCATAGATATACAGCGCGCAGTCCAGAAAGCACTCCATCCCTATGGCGTCGCATAAGCCGTGGAAGAAGCTGACGCGTATGCGGCAGCCCTCCACGATGTGGCAGAACAGATAGCCGTTCGTGTCATCCGTGCCCAGGGCGCGCACGCGGGCCTCCGTGAACACCGGCGCCGGCGCGTGGTTTTCCTCTGAACAGACCCGGTTGTTCATGATGACCGGCCGGACGGCAAATTCGGGAAAGACCTTCAAGACCTTGTCGACGCACCGGGCCCACAGCGCCGCCTGCACCTCACGCGCAAGCGTGATCTCCATGCGCATGTTGAACGTGGTGTAGGGCCCGGTCAACGTATAGTAAAACACCTTGTTCGAGCTGCCCTGTTCTCTGACTGTCATCGCCACTGCCTCCCATTGTCGTAAGGCGTCCCGTTCACGCGTCTTCCTCCAGCAGGTGGAGCGCACCGCTGGCCAGAGCGTTTTCCCAGTAGTCGGACTGGTTGATCCTGTCCATCACGTCCTCCGTCCTGGGCAGCGTATCGTGATAGTTGTAGAAGAGGTTGGCCGCGCAGCGGGCGTTATACCCGAAGTGGCTTCGGAAGACCTCCCGAACCGTCCCGTCCGCCTCCGCCGCCGCCCGCCCCAGGCCCTGAAGCGCCGGGGTGACGTAGAAATCGTCCAGCACGGACAGGCTGTGGTCGATGATCTTGTCCCGGTACTCCGGGTGTTCGTCGAAGAACGGTATCCCCTCCATGGCCCGCTCCATCGGCCGGGACACGCCGAACAGCGCCCGAAGGGTCTTGGCAAGGAAGGCCGGCGTCTTTGAGCCGCGGGAGAGGGAGTCCATGCAGATGCGGTAGATGTAGTAGCAGCGGTGCAGTATCGCGAAGCGCTTCGCGCGCAGCATGCAGTGGAACACGAAGCAGTAGTCCTCCGAAAGCGGAAGATCCGGGAACGTCACGCCCTGCTCACGTATGAACGCGGTGCGAAACAGCTTCGCGATGGCGTTCCAGTGGTAGTGATGCCGCATCCAGTTGTCCAGCCGCGTCTTCATGTCCGCTTCCATCATGCGCAGGTCGTCGCGGCAGGGCCCGCGATCCCAATAGGACTTGATCAGCTGGGAGCGCTTCAATGTGGACAGGTCGTCCGGCACGGGGGTTTGGTAGGGCACCAGAACGCCGCCGGTGTGCACCACGTCGGCGTCGGTCGCCGCGGCCACGTCGTACATCTCCTTCAACGCCTCCGGAAGGAGCCCGTCGTCCGCGTCTATGAAGACCATATACTCCCCCCTGGCCGCCTTCATGCCCGCGTTTCTGGCCTGACCGGGGCCCATATTCCGGGGCTGCTGTATGAGCACCACTCTCGGATCGGCCCCGTACCGCCGCTGGCAGAGGGCCATGCTGTCGTCGGTGGAGCAGTCGTTTACGACGATCACTTCCAAGTCGCCGATCGTCTGCCGAAGCAGCGCGTCCACGCACCCGGTGATATATCTCTCGGCGTTGTACATGGGAACAATGACGGATATTTTCACTCTGTTGGCCTCCCTTCTCTTTGCGCGGCAGCCCGACGCCGGGCGTCACTGCGCGGCGGTGTGCGCGACCTCAAACCACACGTCGTCCTTGTCCAGCGCGGTGATGCGGATCACGTCGCCCGTCCTGAAGCGATAGAGCCCCGCCGCGGTCGTGATCACCGGTTCGTAGCATTCGCCCGCCCGGATGTCGTCCTGCGTCAGGACCCGGGGCGATCCAGCCTGCCTGTCCTCTGCGGGGATGAATTCCGCGAACGTCGCCCGCGCAAGCAGCTTAAGCTCCCAGCGCTCGCCCCGCCACGCGCCGATGCCCAATACGGTGCCGCAGGTCTCGTAATACATGCAGCGGCAGGGAATGTCCCCGAGATAGCGCAGCGACAGTTGCGCCATGTCCGCCTCGCTGCCGCCGGCGTTCACATAGACCGCCTTGAGCCCCTTCCAGATCCTTCCGGCCACCGGCCGGTCGAAGCCCTCCCTGAACGCGGCCCGAAGCTCATCGGCTCTGTCCGGATCCGGCGTCAGGCTGTGCTTCACGGTCTCCAGAAGGGCCTCCGGCACGGCGTCCCCCAGCGACACCGCGCCATGCTCGATGTCATCGCAGATCGCCCTCCAGTTTTCCTCGATGAAGGCGAACATCCGCACCATCCACGTAAGCCTCGGCTGCACCAGCTGCTGAACCTCCCTGTCCTTCAGGGCGTACAGCAGGTGAAGGTAGCGGCTGTCAAACCCCGCGCCAGAAAAGTACAGCGCCTGGGGCGACGTGGCGTTCGGGCGCCTTATCCCGTACCGGTCGGAATAGAGCATGGCGGTCACGGTCCCCGCCATGGTGTCTGAATAGACCGCGTCGTTGAACCTCCGGGCGCCGCCTTTGAGCGCGTCCGGCATCAGCACGGTCCTTCGCCCCCTCAGGAGGTCGGAAAACGCCCGGGCGTTGCCCCGCGCCTGCCGCTTCGTCACGGGAAAGAGCTGCCGCTCCCCGCGGCCGCCGCCGGAGGCCATTTCCGCAGGCTCCCGCACGATGTAGGCGGCGATCTCCTCGGAAGTGAATATCCCCGATTCGCCGATCCGGGTCGTGAGCTGCACCAGCGGCCCCAGATCCTCATAGGTGCTCACCGGCACGCGCCGGCGGTAATCCTCCACCGTCATGATGTCCCAGAAGGCGTAGTGCCGCCCCATGTCCGTATTCTGGTTCTTGTCCAGTATGTAGGAGAGCGTGCCGGTCATGCTGCCGTCCAGCGCGCCCAGCGCGTCCTGACCCGAGGTCAGCAGCCGCTTCTGCGAGGCCGCCCAGCCCTCCGGATCCAGTATCACCCTTCTGGGCACTTCGTAAAGCTCCTTCACGGCCTTGGCGGAATAGACCTTGGAGGGCTCCATGCGGGTGGTCTGCATTATGTAGGGTGCCAACATATCCCGTATCTTGAGCCTGTCCTCCATCGACATCTGCGGGCACGCCGCCAGAAAGCGCGAAAGGGTGAAGCAGAGCCGCGATATGATCGAATTCATGTAGAAGCCGTTTTCGAGCCCCTTGTCAAACATCTTGATATAGCCCTTCGCGTAGGCCACCAGCGCCTCCGGCGTCTTCCCGCCGGACTGGGCCAGGGAGCCCTCGTGGATGTAGTAGTGATACCCGATGAACTGCGGCAGGTAGACCACCTTGTCCGCGTATCCGAAGGCGGTCAGGTTGTACATGTAGTCCTCGGCAAACAGTATCTCCTCATCGAAGGTGATCCCGTGCTTCTCAAGGAATCGCCGGTCGTAAAATCTCGACGTGACCATGCCGATGGCGCCGGTGAACATCCTGACGTCGTCCCAGTTGTCCCGATCGACGATGATCTCCTTCTCGATCTGATCCCAGAGCACGATCTCGGTAAACGGCACCGCGTCCGGGTTCTCCATCTCGTATTCCCGCCTGAACACGGCGATCTGCGCGCGGTTTCGCTTGATCGACTCCAGCACCACCTCCACGCACCGGGGCGTGAAGCTGTCGTCCGCGTCCAGATAGCCCACGTAGTCGCCGCTGGCGACGGCCGTCCCCGCGTTGCGGGGGCTCGACGGCGAGCGAATGTCGTTTTCCAGCTCCAGTACGACGACGTTGTCAAAGCCGTCCAGCAGCTCGTGAACGTCCTTCTTGTATATTGGCGCGCAGTTGTGGACCACCACGATCAATTCGATGTTCTCAAACCCAAAGGTCTGCGCCCGCATGGACTCAAAGCACGCCTCAAAGAGCTTCCGCTCCACATTGTGAAAGGGGATCACCACGGATATCTCATAGTGTCTGCCGTTCATCTGTCTCATCTCCCGCTCGATCATGTCGTTTGCTCATATGGTTACGACCAGCTGATTAAGTCCCAACAGGTTCACATACTTCACGTCTCTGGCCAGCCCGAACACCATGCGTATCCCGATATTGGCCTCGGGCGTCTCCGGCTGGTGGATCGATAGCCATTTCCGGGGGTCAAAGGCGCGGCAGTCGTCGCGGATCCTCAGTATCCACCTGTCGTCATCCCGCACGATCCGCACGTCGATGTGCGCGCGCTTCCTGCCGTCGGCGCCCCATTTCAGGATGTTCTTTGTCATCTCCTCGATGACCAGCGCCATCAGCATCGCCGTCCGCCTGTCCGCGCCGCGCTCCACGCAGTGCCCGGCGGCATCCTCCGAGACCCTCGCCATGGAGGCCTCGTCCGAGACGCTCCCCTCAAAGACCCCGGCCTCATCAACATCCCACCGGGGGATCAGCATATAGTCCCTGAGCTTTCCCGGAAAACGGCCGTTCTTCATCCAGATAAAGGCGATCAGGCACAGAAGCGCACCCAGTTCCCCCGTGGAAAACGAGGCCCATACGCCGTTCGTCCCGAACCTGAAGCCCAGGACATAGGCGGACAGCGCGAAGAATACGAGGTTGTTCAGGCAGCTGAAGGCTATGGTATAGCCCCTCTTTCCGGTGGCGAGGTAGTATTTTTGAAGGGTGGCGTTTATATTGAGCAGCGGTATGGAAATGGCGAAGATCCTGTTCGCCGCCACCGTCATGGCATACCACTCGGACCCTGTATCCGCCACAAACAGCCGCGCGGCCAGGGGCGCGCACAAGAAGGCAAACAGCGCAAGGGCGGTCTCCATCAGCGTTCCATACAGAAGCGATACCTTCAGCGCGGCCTCCAGAGACCCCTCGTCCCGCTCCCCGAAGAACGCGCTGACCGCCGACTGTGTCGTAGCGACGATGCCTATGCTCATGGCGTTGTACAGGTTCTGTAATGTGCCCATCACCGAAAACGCCGCGACCGCCACGCCTCCATGGATGAAGAGCAGTATCGCGTTCGTGATGAACATCCGAAGGGAAAAAAACAGCTTTTCCGCCGCGACGGGCGCGCCCACCTTCATGACCGACAGCGCGTCCGAGAGCTTTACCCCCCTGAAGGACAGTTTGAGCGCGCCCGGCGACTTTGCCATCGCCGCGACGAATACGAGTATCGCGCAATAGTGGCACGCCGACGTGGCGAGGCCCATGCCGTACATCCCGCCGCGGAACACGAAGACATTCAGCAGGTCTCCCACGACGTTCACCGACAATTCCACCAGCACGGCCTTGAACGCGATCCTGCCCCGTCCCTGAAGGTACATCAAAAACATAAAGCCGGGCAGCAGGCAGAGCGCCACCATGCCCGGGGCAAAGCCTGCCATGTAGGCCGATACGTAGCCCTTCAGCTGTTCCGACTGCGCCTTGCCCGCCAGCAGCGCAGCGGCCACATCGTCCGAAAAAAAGAAAAGGGCGGATGCGGCCAGTGCCGACAATATGAATTCCAGAAGCACCGACGCCGAGTACTTTCTGCTGGCCTCGTCGATCTTCCCCGTGGCCAACAGGCCCGAGCAAACGCTCTGAAAGCCCGTCAAAAACACCAGGCTGATCATGATGTTGATGAGGGCAATGGGCGCGACGATGCCATAGGCAGCCGTGCACTCCGTGCCCAGATAGCGGCTGATCAGCAGGCTGTCCACCAGCCCGCCCACAAACAACGTGATATTGCTCACGATCATCACAGCTACAGACCGTAAGAACACATTGCGGATCATTTCAAAGGTATTCTGCTTCACGGCAACTCCGCCCTCTGAGGTACATATTCTGGTTTTAAACCGAGATCGCTTCAAGCTCTGTCCGGCGGCTCACGCTGTTCCCACTTCTTTAATACATTTTCTTATTATAACATAATTAACAACAAAGATCAAATACCGATTTTCGATCACAGGTGAATGGTATTGGCGGGGCATGGTCTGGACGGCGTGGCGCCGCAGGGACGCCATAATTTGCGTCCGCGTCGTCCATGTCGTTGATGGACGCCATAATTGGCGTCCCAACGAAGCGGCCGCGGGCATTTTGCCCACAAACCGCAAGCCATGATGCCCCGTTGGGATGATACAGTTGTCCTGGCGCAGTTAAGAGTGCGCTCAATGATCGTTATGAAGAAGTCCCGCAGAGATCCCCGATCAGTCTGAAATAGAACGGGATCAGATCCATTG
>Ga0265299_10004342_pt1 | contig 13449 bp, 9 predicted proteins | sample AusTroGonzalo_MG_4_FD_193485 | JGI IMG/M metagenome (GOLD analysis project Ga0265299, IMG submission 193485) | Bovine rumen microbial communities from tropical cattle in Woodstock, Queensland, Australia - Gonzalo_02 | ecosystem: Host-associated > Mammals > Digestive system > Stomach > Rumen ...
TCTGAAGATTATGGTGGAGTAAGGTTATTTACCCATCAATTCCTTGAGTTTACCGGCAAACGCCATAATATCCTCCTCAGTGGTGTCGAACGCGCACATCCATCGGACTACATTGGCGTCTTCGTCCCAATCGTAAAAGAAACAATGGTTTTGCAGTTCCTTCCATACCTTGCGGGGTAACTGTGCGAAAACGCCGTTGGCCTGCACGGGATAAACCACCTTCACGCCAGGAATGTCCTTCACTGCTTGATATAGCAACTGCGCCATCTTGTTGGAATGCTCGGCATTGCGCTTCCAAAGATCGTTCTCGAAATAGGCATCGAACTGAGCCGCAATGAAACGCATCTTCGAGCAGAGCTGCATGGCCTGCTTGCGACGGTATTTGAAATCGGGACAGACATTAGGATTCAGCAGGACGACCGCCTCTCCCATCATCAGACCATTTTTGGTGCCGCCAAAAGAAACGGCATCCACGCCAAGGTCGGTGGTCATCTCCTTGAAGGTGCAGCCCAAAGCCACGGCGGCATTGCCCAAACGGGCACCGTCGATATGAACGTACATGTCGTATTCCCTCGCCAAGCCTACTATGGCTTTGATTTCGTCCAAGCTGTACAAAGTGCCCAATTCTGTCGGCTGCGTTATGGAAATCAGCTTGGGCTGTGAATGGTGCTCGAAGCCGAAACCATGCAAACGGGTCTTTATCAACTCTGGGGTCAGTTTGCCGTCGGGTGTGTCCACCGTCAGCAATCGGCAGCCCACGATGCGCTGCGGCGCACCGCATTCGTCCACGTTGATGTGGGCGGTCTCGGCACACACCACAGCCTCATGCGAGTGTGTCATGGCATCAATGCACAATGTGTTGCAACCCGTTCCGTTGAAGGCAAAGAAGACCCTCGCCTGCTCGCCGAACTGTTCACGGAACTTCGCCTCCGTGGCGGCACAATATTCATCATCACCGTATGCCAAAGCGTGGTCTTTATTCACACGGGCAATGGCTTCCATCACTTCTGGACAAATGCCCGAATGGTTATCACTTCCGAATCCTCTTTTCATAATTCACTTTTTGACATGGACCCTTCGACAGGCTCATGGACCCAAAAAGCGAAGGTCGTTGAGCCTGTCGAAACGCCGATTTATTAAACCATCTTTTTAGCCTCTTCCAGAATCATGTTGGCGAAACGCTCGGCCTCGGCTTCAGTCTTGCCCTCGGAATAAATACGAATGATAGGCTCAGTGTTCGACTTGCGCAGATGCACCCAACCCTCCTCAAAATCGATCTTCACACCGTCGATGGTGGTCACCTTCTCGTTCTTGAACTTCTCGGCGAACTTCGCCAAAATGCCGTCCACATCAGTCGAAGGTGTAAGCTGAATTTTGTTCTTCGACATCACATACAGCGGATAGGTCTGCTTCAACTCAGAGCATTTCATCTTCTTCTCGGCCAACTGGGTCAGGAACAAGGCCGTGCCGACCAATGCATCACGGCCATAATGCAACTCGGGATAGATGACGCCGCCATTACCTTCGCCGCCAATGACTGCACCGACTTCTTTCATTTTCTCCACCACATTGACCTCACCAACGGCAGCAGCAAAGTATTGTTGACCATGCTTCTGCGTAACATCACGTAAAGCTCTGGTTGAAGACAGGTTACTCACCGTCGGGCCAGGGGTGTGTTTCAGGATGAAGTCAGCCACCGAAACCAAAGTATATTCCTCACCAAACAGCTCACCATCCTCCTTGACGAAGACCAAACGGTCGACATCAGGGTCGACGACTACGCCGAAATCGCAGCCTTGTTCACGCACGAAACGGCAGATGTCGGTCAGGTTTTGGGCTAAAGGCTCAGGAGTATGGGCAAACTTGCCCGTGGGCTCGCAGTTGAGTTCGAGCACCTCTTTCACGCCGAGGGCGCGCAACATCTTCGGAATGGCGATGCCACCTGTCGAGTTGACTGCATCCACGGCCACCTTGAAGTTGGCCTTTGCAATCACGTCCTTGTTAACCAATGGTAGTTGACAAACCATATCAACATGCTTGTCCATCCAGCCGTCAATCTGTTGATAGCTACCGATTTCCTCAATCGGGGCAAAATCGAAATCGTCCTTGGCGGCCACGTCAAGCAGCCATGCGCCTTCAGCGGCAGAGATGAACTCACCCTTTTCGTTGAGAAGCTTCAAAGCATTCCATTGAGCGGGGTTGTGGCTAGCTGTCAGGATGATGCCAGCATCGGCTTTCAGGCCTGTGACGGCGATTTCCGTAGTAGGCGTAGTGCTCAAACCGATGTCGAGCACATCAGCGCCCATGGCCTGCAAGGTGCCGCAAACTACCTGATTCACAAGGAAGCCCGAAAGACGAGCGTCGCGTCCGACAACGATTCTCGGACGTTTGACGCCACGGTGTTGGACAAATTTGACAAAAGCTGCGGTGAATTTCACCATATCTATTGGCGTAAGGTTGTCGCCCGGCTGGCCGCCGATGGTACCACGAATGCCGGAAATGGATTTGATCAATGTCATATTTATTCAGTTTTTAATTATTAGTTTTCAGGTATCAGATTCGCTTGTAGGGTTGTCACACTGTGGCAGCCGATGGATTATTGTATCGAAAAATCGAGCATCACCGGATAATGGTCTGAGCCCTTATAGCGTAAACGGTTGAAATCAAGAGGAGTTATGCCGTTGTTGGCCCAGACATAATCAATGCGCAACAGCGGTAATTTGCCTGCGTAAGTCGGCTTGATGCCACGTCCCACCTTGGTGAAGGTGTCCGTAAAGCCAGCTTTTTGCATCTGCCGATAGTTGTATGAAAGCGGCGTTTCGTTGAAATCGCCACAGATAATGATTGGTCCGTCAATAGGTGGCATCTCATCCAGCACACTTTGAAGTTCGTCGCTGCGCCGCTGAAAAGAACTACCTAACTTGTGAAGCACTGACCTGCTTATTGTATCAAGATTGTTTTGCCGATCGGGTGTGCTTGTCAAAACATTTATCTCACTGTCCGTAATCATATAGGAAAGCAGATGCATATTGGCCACATGGAACTTACCTTTTTCGCCAGCATCCACCGAGACCATCACACCATAAGTGTTTTCCTTGCCAAAGCCAGATTCCTCATCAACCTTAGCTATGGGAAATTTCGAGAAAATCACATTGCCTGCGTAATTGTTCTTACGATTGAAATAAACATATTGGAAACCAGTATTTGTTGCAAATTCTTCAATGCATTTCGTTCGGGAAATCTTGTTACTGTAACCATGAAACTCCTGACAGCATAAAATGTCTGGTGATTGCTCCTTTATCATATTCATCACTTGATAGGCAAACTGTTCCGTTTCCTTTTCATTATCGACAGGCCTAAATATGTGTACATTGTAACTCATAATTCTGATGCAGTTGTCGCCTGTGGCCTTGTTTCCAAAAGAATAAGACTTGTTGAGTCCAGGGATGGCGACCAACAATGCCAACACCGCTATCCACGCCTTTCTCGACCAAAGCAGCATCAAAAACAACAAAATCACGACATTGTAAGCAAGAATCACCCAAAACGACAACCCAAAAAACGATGTCCAGATGAAATGCTTCGGATTGATGTAAGGGCTTATTACACTCAATATCATGGCAATCAATCCGATAACTGCCAAGATCGACAAAATGAAGACCAATACCTTTCCGAAGAATCCTCTTTCTCTTCTTTCCATTTTATTTGCTGTTTTTAAACAAAAACTCCTTTTCTTCCTGCGTCAGGCTTCCATAGCCATTCTTGGCAATTTTGTCCAAAAGGGCATCCACATCTCGCTCTTTTTCAGCCCGTTGACGGTTATACTCTCCATCATTGCGCGGCACTTCATCCTTGACCTCTTCATAGCGGGTGTATTTCATTTTCTTCTTGCCCATCTTTTCCTTCCTACTCCAGAACCATCCCTTCCATTTCTTCAAATCAAAGTTGGGTCCGCTCAAGCCATTCTTCTTCCAGTACAGAATCAGTATCAAGCCGAAGAGCATACCTCCAAGGTGGGCAAAATGAGCTACGTTGCTTCCACCCGACAAACCGCTGACAAGTTCAATGACCGCATACCCAATGACAAACCACTTCGCCTTGATGGGAAACAGGAAATACAAGTAAATCATGGAGTTGGGGAACATCATGCCAAAGGCCAAAAGCAGACCATAGATGGCTCCCGACGCGCCTACGGTGTTCATCATGTTGAGGTAACTCGACATCGGGATGATTTGACCACCAGTGTTCACCGTTGCATAATCGGCCAAAACTGTGGAGTATTGGATGTATTGCACCAGCTCCTGACACAATCCAGCACCGATTCCGCACACCATGTAAAACAACAGGAAACGCTGCGAACCCCAAATGTTTTCAAGCGTATTGCCGAACATCCACAAGGCAAACATATTGAAAAACAGGTGCCCGAAATTGGCGTGCATGAACATGTAGGTAATCAGCTGATACACTCTGAAATCGGTAGCTTTGAAGAAATGAAGACCCAAAATATCGGTCAAGTCGATGTTGAAACGCTCCAAAGTGAAGGTAGCCAAAAACATCAACACATTGATAATCAACAAATGTTTTACCACAGTGGGTAACACTCTAAATCCAGTAGGGCTGTATTGTTCGTTCATTTAAATAAATCCTCCATATTAATAATGACAAATATTTTTTTTCCGTTGGGTGCGATTTCCGCCACATTGCATGCAAACAACTCATCCACAAGGTTTTGCATCTCTTTTTCATCGAGTTTTGTCTGTGCCTTGATGGCAAGCTGTTTCGCCATAGTTTTAGCTAAATTCAGTTTCCTATCTATCTGTAAATCCGTGCGGTTGAGTTTGTAATTGTCCAGAATCTGTTCCAGCAAGGCCACGGCATCACAACCTGCGGCGTCAGACGGTGTTCCATTAATCATAAAGGTGGTCGGATTGGCCTGCTCCAACACGAAGCCAAGGGCTCCGAGCTCTGGAAGCATCTCTTTCAGCAACGAAGCATCGTTTACATTGAGCGACAACGCCTGAGGAAACAGTTCCTGCTGCGACACACCGCCATGGTTTTCCAACTCCTTCAGGTATTTCTCGAAAAGTATCCTGGAATGGGCCAGATTCTGGTCAATGACTATCAGTCCCGACTTAACAGCCGTGACAATATATGATTGATTCACTTGCACATACTGGCTATTCGGCTTGGTTTCCTCTTGCTGTCCAAAGGTCTCGGAAGGCAAGTCGGTACGTTCGCCATAAAGCAGGCGCCAGTCGCCCGCCGGTTCTTTTCTCTGAGGCTGATATGAGCCTTCCCAACGCGACTCACGCGGCGCGGATTCCTTTCTGAAAGGGTTGAAATTCGGGTCGATGGGGATATTGGGAATGGCCAAGGGATTCGACATGCGCATGGCCGCACTGAAATCGTTGTTCAAATCCGACGATTCATCGAAATCAATCATCGGAGAGAGGTTGTGCTGGCCTATGGCTTTGCGCACTGCAGCGTGAAGGATGGCATACACCAGTTTGACATCCAAGAAGTTGACCTCGGTCTTGGTCGGGTGGATGTTGATGTCGATGTCGGATGGGTCGACCTCAATGTTGATAAAATACCCCGGGAAGCTGTCTTTGGGAATCATCTCCATGAAAGCGTTCTCGATGGCATGATGCAGATAAGCGTGCTTGATAAAGCGTTTATTCACAAAGAAATACTGCTCGCCACGAGTCTTTTTGGCATATTCCGCCTTGACGATATAGCCGTCAATGCGCACACGCTCGGCCTCTTGGCGAACGGGCAATAGTTTTTCTTCGTAATTACTCCCAAACAGCCCCATGATGCGCTGCTTAAGGTTACCTGAATACAGGTGATAGATTTCCTTGCCGTCGCTGGTCAGGGTGAAACCAATTTCGGGGTTCATCAATGAAACGCGAGTGAACTCCTCCACAATGTGCCGCATTTCGGCTTGCGGCGACTTGAGGAAGTTGCGCCGAGCTGGCACGTTGAAAAACAAGTTCTTAACTGTAAAAGTCGTGCCAGGCTGCATCGGAACAAGGCTTTGCTCCTTGACGATTGAGCCCTCGTTGACAATCTTCACCCCCACTTCGTCTTCCTTGCGCCTCGTTTTCAGCTCCACTTGGGCAATGGCAGCTATGCTGGCCAAGGCCTCGCCACGGAAGCCCATCGTACGGATGGCAAACAAGTCTTCCGCCTTGCTGATTTTTGACGTGGCGTGCCGCTCGAAGCACAGACGCGCATCGGTTTCCGACATGCCGCATCCATTGTCGACGACCATAATCATCGACTTGCCAGCATCTTTCACCACCAAGTCAATTTGGGTAGCACCAGCATCCAAAGCGTTCTCCATCAGCTCTTTGACAGCCGATGCAGGACGTTGTATCACCTCGCCAGCCGCAATTTGGTTGGCGACACTGTCGGGCAGCAACTTGATGACATCCAACATACCTTATTTCCCCATCAGTCCGCTGACAATGGTCTGCATCAGCGGTGTACAGAAGATGAAATAGAACAGAAACAGCACGAACACGCCCAATACGATTCTCCGAATCAGCTTGGCCCGTTGTTCTTCCTTGCTCTCTTCGTTTTTGGTGGCACTCCATCTCTGCCGCATCTTAATGCGAAGCTGCTCCTCATGGGTCAGCTTGTTATCGAGGCCGGCAGCGGCCTTTTTTTCCTCCCATGCCTGTTCATCAGGGTTGTAATAGCGAGGTATGTAATTGAATTTCTTTGGATTATGTCGAAAAAAGAAAGCCATAGTATAGAATTAGAATTTGCAAAGATAGAAAAAAATTACAACTCACACGACATGTTATTAGAAGTCGCCGATTTCCTCGCCTGAAGTGTCGAGAACATCATTAGGAATACCCTCTTCGCAGTTGAGCGAAGTCCATTTGCCGTTCCAAGTGGCTTCGAGCTTGTCAATCATGTCGTCCAACTTCCCGATTTCAGCATCGGTCATTTCCGATTCCTGGCGGTAGTTGTCCATATCGGAGCGCAGGCCAAGGATGGCGAAGTTCATCATCTGAAGCTCGTCGCAATCAGCGATGGTATTTATCTGGTTTTCAATGGATGAGATTTCCCCTTCCATGTCCTTGAACTGCTTCGAAACCGAATCACCGCAAGCAGCGACAAAGAGCAACATGGCGGCCAACATGGCAAATTTAGCAAACCTTCTCATGATAGTTTTGTTTTGGGCTTCAAAAATAGGGAAAAAATTTGAAACCGTGCAAAAGTCGGCCAATTATTATATAAAGGTGTCGGGACGTATCCAAAAGATACTTTCGACCAGCCTTCAACCCAATCTAAATCAAAGCTTTATAGATAATGAACAAAAGCTGTTGATTTCTTTTCGAAAAAAACGGAAAATGTTTGGTAAAGAATGGCTTGGCAATTCAAAGGAATGCCTTATATTTGCACGGTCTTATATGCCAAATTGGAAATACAACTGAATGAAAATCAACACAATCAACCAAATTATTAACATTAAATTATTATCTATGAAAAAGTTATTTACTTTTTTCGTGGCTATGATTGCCTCCATTAGCTTGATGGCCCAGGTGACCACTTCGAGCATCAGTGGAAAAATCACGGACAGCAACAAGGCCACCCTTCCGGGTGCCACTATTGTTGCCACACACACGCCTTCGGGCTCACAGTATTATGCTGTGGCCGATGCCAACGGTACCTACCGTTTGCTCAACATCCGTCCCGGCGGCCCCTACACCATCGAAGTGCGCATGGTGGGTTTCCAGACGGTGAAGCAAGAAGGTATCACCGCCACCTTGGGTGAGACCAAGATCCTCAACGTCCGCCTGAAGGAAGAAGCTGTCGGTCTGAGCGAAGTTGCAGTGGTGGCCGAAGCCATCAGCAACGGCATGGACAGTGACCGTGCTGGTGCCACAACGGCTATCAACAACGAGCAGATTACTACCCTGCCCACCATCAGCCGTAGCTTGAACGACGTGCTGTCATTGACCCCGCAGGCTTCGGTACTTGGCGGCCAGCTTTCCATTGGCGGCGGCAACTATCGTTCGTCCTACGTCACCGTTGACGGTGCTGCGTTCAACAACGCTTTCGGTATTGGTGGCAACCTGCCTGCCGGTGGCAGCCCCATCTCCTTAGACGCTCTTGAAACCATGACCATCAGCATCACTCCTTTCGATGTCCGTCACAGCGGCTTCACTGGCGGTGCCATCAACGCCGTCACCAAGAGCGGTACCAACAAATGGCACGTGAGTGTATATGACTATTTCACCAACGATGGACTCATCGGTAGCAAGTACGGCAAGAAAGACGAGCTCGGCAACTTCCCCGATCGTCTGAAACTCAACAGCTCGTTGGACAACACCGTTGGCATCAGCGTTGGTGGTCCCATCGTGAAAGACAAGTTGTTCTTCTTCGTGAACTTCGAATACCAGAGCGACGTTGACCCCGGCCAAACCCAATTCGCCCGCGAAAACGAGCAAGCTGATTGGGGTGGCGGTACCCAATACAACCGTCCTACCGTCGAAAAGATGGATGAAATCAAAGATTACTTGATGACCAAGTATAACTACAATCCAGGCCGTTACCAAAACTACAGCGCCAGCACACCTGACTTCAAGTTGCTTGCCCGTTTGGACTGGAACGCCGGTGCCAATGACAAGATCAACATCCGTTACAGCTTGGTGAAGAACAAGTATTCAACTGCTCCTTCAAGTTCCATCAACCCCTTAAGCAGCAGCGTGTACAACCGTAACACCTACGGCCGTACCTCCGAATATGCCATGTACTTCGAGAGCAGCCGTTACTTCCAGGAGCAGAACTTCAGCTCCATTGCTGCCGAATGGAACCACAGCTTCCTGAGCGGCCGCGCCAACAATATGTTGCGTGCCACCTATTCGAACCAGAACGAGCCTCGCAGCTTCGTGGGCAAACTCTTCCCCACCGTTGATATTCTTGAGTTCCTCGAAGATGGCACTCCAGCCGTTTATACTTCCTTCGGTCCCGACCCGTTCACCTACGGCAACCTCCGCAAAGTGCAAACCGCTGTCGTCACTGATGAAGTGAGCTTACTCACCGGTGTCCACAACTTCACGTTCGGTGCCCAGTATGAGTTCGACAACACCAAGAACGGCTTCATGCAAGGTGGTGCCGGCTATTATGTGTACAACTCATGGGAAGACTTCGTAAACAACGCCAATCCGCGTGCTTTTGCCATCACATACGGCAACAATGAGAAACACGAGCAAGTGTATCCTTTCTTCAACTACATGCAAGGTTCTCTCTACGCACAAGACGAAATGACCCTCAGCGAGCGCTTCAAGCTCTCTGCTGGCCTGCGTCTCGAAATGCCTTGGTATCCTTCCATCAAAGCCTACAACTACAACAAGGAATTTGCTGAAGGTTGGACCGATGACGATGGTGTCCACCACTCCATTGCCGACGGCGAAGGCAACACCATGTACGGTATGTCGACCGCCGACATGCCCAAGGCTCGCGTGAACTTCTCGCCCCGTTTAGGCTTCAACTGGGATCTCTCTGGCGACCGCAAGTACATCCTCCGCGGTGGTACAGGCCTCTACACTGGCCGTCTGCCATTCGTGTGGATCGTTTCGACCGTGGGTAACTCCAACTGCCTCCAGAACCAGTACATCAACAGCAACGAAGAAGAACAAATCAAGTTCTACACCACCCCAAGCGAAATCATCAACAACAACTCAAGTCTCCTGAAGACTGGCGACCTGCCGGCTCCTCAGTCGGCCACCATCATGGACAAGAACCTCCGTATGCCTCAAAGTTGGAAGAGCAGCTTGGCCTTCGACGCCGAGCTTCCTGGCGGCATCAAAGCCACCGTGGAAGGCATCTACAACAAGGACATCACCTCTGTTGCCGTCACCAAACTCGGCATCGTTGAGGACGGAACCATCCAACTGCCCGGCGAGCCTGACAAGAGATTGAAGTGGAAGAGCGAAGGCATCAAGAACTCCCTCGGCAGAGACGTCACTCCTTATCTCATCACCAACACCGACAAGAACGGTTACTACTATTCTGTTACCGGTCAGTTGGTCAAAGACTTCAATTTCGGTCTCCACTTGATGGGTGCCTACACCTATTCGGAAGGCAAGAATGTCACTGACGCTATCGGCGACCAAATCACCTCTGCTTACAACACCAATGCTTTCGGCATCCATGGTTCTAACGTTCACGAGATGGGCTACAGCTCCTACGTGTCGCCCCACCGTCTGCTCCTCAACATCGGCTGGAATTGGTCCGTTGGCAAGCACACCCATGAAACCATTGGCCTCTACTATGAAGGCCTCAATCTCGCCTATATTGGCGGCTACAGCTACACCCGCTACAGCTACACCATGACGAGCAACGTGAATGGTGACGGTGGTTCCAACAGCTTGGCCTACATCCCGACCGAGGGTCAACTCATGGCTGAGAACAGCCCCTACACCAACCCTGAAGAATTCAACGCTTTCATCAAGGCCGACAAGTATTTGAGCAAGCATCGTGGTCAATATGCCGAGCGTGGCGGTGCCATCGCTCCTTGGAGACACACCTTCAACTTCAAGTATGAGAGAACATACAAGTTCGACTGCGGCGCAAGCATCAGTGCTGGCATCGATGTGAACAACATCGCCAACCTGTTCTGGAGAGGCTGGGGCAACATACAGCGCCTGAGCAGTAGCGACATTCTGAAGCTCACTGGCAACGGTACAGAAGAGAGCCCTTACCAGTACACCTTCACCAACCCCACTTGGAACATTTACGCCAACGCGCTCTCCACTTGGTCAGCTGCGCTGAACCTGCGTTTCAACTTCTAATTGGAAGGTTTTTCAAACCAAAAAAGCACCTCGTTTCGGGGTGCTTTTTTGTTGCCCATCGGACATAAGAAAAGCGGGACGAGTTTCCTCATCCCGCTTTTCGGTTATGTAGCATTGCTCTATTCCTCAGCAATCTTCAGTTTCTCTTCGAGAACCTTCAAGTCTTCCTTGGCCTTGTTGATCTTCTTCTCATACTCGGCGCGCATCAACTCTGAGTTCTTGCTGTTGGAGAAGAAACCGATGTTGTTTTCCATTGCAGCGATTTCCTCACGCAGCTTTTGGATGCGGATTTGCAGCTTGCCGCCTTCCTTGCGCACGCGATCGCTGGCATTCGGGTCGCCCTTCCAAGTTTCCATCATTTCGCGGAAATCGTTAGTCGAGGCTTCATTCTGGTTCTTCCGCATCGTGTCGAAGAGGCCGTCGATGAGCTCGCGATACTCCTTATTAATAGTATCCTTGTGCTTCATCGGCACATAGCCAATTTCAATCCAACGCTTCTGGAACGCCTTGATGGCATCCATGTTCTCGTTGCGGTTAGAGCCCAGTTCAAACGCCTTGATTTCATCAAGCAGGGCTTTCTTGGCGGCCAAATTGGATTCCTCTTCGGTGCGGCGACCGCTGAAATGCTCGTTCTTGCGGTTGAAGAAGGTGTCGCAGGCAGCACGGAAACGCTTCCAAATCTTGTCAGCATGGCGTTTCGGCACCGGGCCGATGGTTTTCCATTCCTCCTGAAGCTTCTTCATCTGTTCGGTGGCGTTTTTCCACTCGGTGGACTCCATCAAGCCTTCAGCCTCGATGCAAAGTTGAGTCTTGCGTTCAAGGTTTTCGGTCTGACGGTCTTTCAGCGTGGAGAAGAACTCCTTCTTCTTGGCGAAGAAAGCATCCATGCTGGCGCGGAAACGCTGCCAAATCTCTTCATTATCCTTCTTGTTGGCAAGGCCTATGGTCTTCCAAACATTGAAAATCTCTGAAAGCTCGGTCGACTTTTTCTGCCAAGCGTTCACGCTCGAGTAGTCCTCGGCAACCAATTCCTCAGCCTTGACGCACAAAGCCTTCTTTGCCTCCAAGTTAGCGGTTTGTTTTTCCTCAAGCTTGGCGTAATACTCGCGGCGGATTTGGTTGATTTTGTCCGTAGCGGCCTTGAAACGCTCCCAAATCTCGTCCTTTTTGTCCTGCGGCACGGGACCGACTTCTTTCCAATCCTCATGCAGCTTCTGCAAAGCCTTGAAAGCCTTTGTCACCGACTTCTCGTCCAAAAGTTCCTCGGCCTTCTCGCAAAGGTCAATCTTGGAATCGAGGTTCTTCTTCATGTCGAGGTCACGGAGCTCGCGGCCGATACGAACTTTGTCGAAGAACTTCTCAACGAGGAAATGGTAGTTGTTCCACAGGTTGGAATTTTCGGCAGCCGGCACTGACCCGATTTCCTTCCAGCGGTCTTGCAGCGCGCGGAAGTCGTCGTAAGTCTTTTTCAATGTGTCGTCGGAAGCAATGATTTCCTTCAGCTCGTCCAAGATGGCTTGTTTCTTGGCCAAGTTCTCCACCTTTTGTTTTTCAAGGTCCTCATTTTGCTTGGCGCGATTGGCCTTGAAGATGCCAAAAGCCACGTTGAAACGTTGCTCGATAGGGTCTTCCACATGCTGGAAGCTCTCTGCCTCACCGCCAGCTTGCAGGAAACGGTCAAGCTCATTGTCCATGTCTTCCTTGTTCAACTTATTGAAATGGAGACGAATAGCCGCAACCTTGTCCTTGATGCTTTGGACATCGGCATCCTGCACAATTTCTTCGAGCATTTCGACGAGTTGCAGTTTGTTGAGGCCATCCAAGTCGGTATTGTCTTCCACCAGTTCTTCATCGTCGGGTTCGGGGATGTCCACCAACTCGGGCATCACCTCGTCGTTCATGGGAACTGTCTCGGTTTGTGACTCTGCCGTGAGTGTGTTCACATCGATTCTCACCTTGCCCGGCAAGATGTTTGGTTGAATCAATTTGGCAATCTTCTTTTTCTCGTTCGCGTCCAAGGTCTTCTTCGAAGCGTTTGACGCAATCTGTTCATTCTCAATCCCTTCAGTGGCAACGGGATTTTGATTCTGTAGTTCGTTGTTTTCCATTTCAATAAGTTTTTAGAATAATCAGGGCATTTCGCCCGATTCAGGTTGTACAATTAAGTCTGCAAATATATGAAATCTTTTGATTCAACATCACAAAGTAAGTCAATTATTTGTAAACCAAGAAGATTTTTTGCACAAAATTGGTTTTTTCGGCATTAAACGACAGAAGTCCCAACAAATCGTGATATGCGAAAAAATGAGAAAATATCTTACTGAAATTCAGTCGATAAGAAAAAGAATTTGAAAAAAAGTGACAAAAACGCTTGCAGGTTTCGAGAAAATGCCTACTTTTGCACCGCAATTCGCACCTGGAGAGGTGGGTGAGTGGCTGAAACCAACAGTTTGCTAAACTGTCGTATCCTGCAAAGGGTACCGGGGGTTCGAATCCCCCCTTCTCCGCGAAAGAAAGAAGACGATGTTGCATCGTCTTTTTTTTCGGGGTATGGCGCAGTCCGGCTAGCGCACCTGCTTTGGGAGCAGGGGGTCGAAGGTTCGAATCCTTTTGCCCCGACCTGAAAATCAAGGGGTTA
>Ga0265299_10004344_pt1 | contig 13448 bp, 12 predicted proteins | sample AusTroGonzalo_MG_4_FD_193485 | JGI IMG/M metagenome (GOLD analysis project Ga0265299, IMG submission 193485) | Bovine rumen microbial communities from tropical cattle in Woodstock, Queensland, Australia - Gonzalo_02 | ecosystem: Host-associated > Mammals > Digestive system > Stomach > Rumen ...
CATCATCATCGAGTTCAACACCCTGGGCTCCGGCTATGAGGCGCTCATCACGCCGCACGGCGGCTTCCGCCACCCCATCACGCCGGAATCCTTCGTCGAAGAGGACTTCGGCAACGGCATCATCCGCGCCCCGAAGGACACGCTCATCAACGGGATGGACGTGTTCTCCTTCGCCATCTCCCGCCCGCCCATCAGCATCAAGCAGATGATGGAGCGCTACGGGCTGACGGCGGACAACGTGGACTATTTCCTCATCCACCAGGCCAACAAGCTCATCGTGGACCGCATCGTCAAGAAGCTCAAGCTCCCGCTCGAGAAGGTCCCCTACGACCTGCAGGAGTTCGGTAACCTGGGCGGCGCCTCCGTCCCGATGCTGATGACCTACAACCTGGCTGACGAGCTGCAGAAGCGCCCCCTGACGCTGCTCTGCTCCTCCTTCGGTCTCGGTCTTACCTGGGGCACGATGGTGTTGAGGACGACCCCGGAATGTGTGGTTGAAAGAGTCAATCATTTAGGATAAAACAGAATGCAAGCGATTATTCTCGCAGCAAATCAGGCAAAATGTATAAGTATTTTTTTAAGAGGGTTTTAAGTATCCTGGGCGCTGTGATTGGGTTGGTTTTGGTGGGGTGGCTGATCGTGCTGGTGGCCATCTTCCTCCACTTCGCCAACAAGGGCGCTGGGGCGTTCTTTACGCAGGAGCGGCCCGGAAAAGGCGGCAAGATCTATAAGGTAATCAAGTTCAAGACAATGACGGACGAGCGCGGCGAGAACGGTGAACTGTTGCCGGATGCGCAGCGTCTGACGAAGGTCGGAAAGGTTGTCCGTAGCCTTTCGATTGACGAGTTGCCACAACTGATCAATATCCTCAAGGGCGAGATGTCGTTTATCGGGCCGCGGCCGATGCTGGTGAGGTATCTTCCGCTGTATTCGCCCGAGCAGATGCGGCGGCACGATGTGCGGCCCGGCATCAGCGGCTGGGCGCAGGTGAACGGGCGCAATACGATCTCGTTCACAAAGCAATTCGAATACGACGTGTACTACGTCGACCACCTGACGTTCTGGCTGGATGTGAAGATTTTCTTCATGACGATCATCAAGGTGTTCAAGCGTGAGGGAATCAGCGAGGCGGGGCAGGCGACGCGGGAATATTTTAATGGAGAAAACTGATTTCCTGCAAGACGAAAGGATTCTGTGGCTGAAGTTCGCGCTTCATCCCACTTCTCCCAGACCGGAGATCCGGGACTGGGCGGGGCTATATAAATTTACCCGGAAACAGGCCCTCACGGGCGTCTGCAGCCCGATTCCGTTTGGCGGGGAGCTCCCGCCGAAGGAGGTGCTTTTGGAGTGGTACGCCACGGAGTCGGCGATTCGCGCACGGAACGCCGTCCTGAACCGGCGGGCCGTCGAGTTGACGGAGCGGTTGCGGGCGGACGGGATGACCTGCTGCATCCTGAAAGGGCAGGGGAACGCGCGGTTGTATCCCGACCCGGCCCTGCGGGCGTCCGGCGATATTGACGTCTGGGCGGACGCGGACGAAGAGACGCTTCGGGAATATGTGAAGAAGCAGTTCCCGGACGCGGTCGAGAGCAGCAAGCATATCAAGTTCCCGATCTTCGAGGACACGCCTGTGGATATGCACGATACGCCCCTGAAGCTGTTTCATCCGGGGCTTAACAGGCGCCTTCAGCAGTGGCTGGAGGAGAACAAGGCTGCGCAGATGGCGCATACGGTGCGGCTTGCCGGCACGGATGCCGACATCGCCGTCCCGACGGCCGCGTTCAACGCAGTTTACCAGTTGGGACATATCCTGATCCACCTCATCGACGAGGGGATCGGCCTGCGGCAGTTCGTAGATTATTTCTATGTGCTGCGGGAGCTGAAGGGCGCGGGCGCGGAGCAGCTGGAGGCCGTACGGCGCTCCTGGCGCCGACTCGGCCTGCTGCGCCTGGCCCGCGCGGTGATGTGGGTGGAGCAGGAGATGCTTGGGCTCGAGGAGGAGTTCCTGCCGGTTCCGCCGGACAAGCGGATGGGTCGCGTGCTTGCGGACATAATTCTGGACGGGGGTAATTTTGGCCGTTACAGTAGCCGTCAGCAGTTCCGCAAACGCGGCAGCGCGGCGAAAGCTGCGGACGGGTTTTGGCACCTGGTGCGCCTGGCTGCCCTCTTCCCCGGCGAAGCCTTTATCCATTTCTGCAGGAAATGCAGAGCATTTTTTGACAAATACATAAACTAACTATATGGCAAAACGAATTTATCTGTGTCTGGCCCATATGAGTGAAGCGGGGCTGGAGCAAAAGTATGTTCAGGAGGCTTTCGACACGAACTGGGTCGTGCCTCTCGGCCCGAATGTGAACGGGTTCGAGAAGGATCTGGAGGATTTCGTCGGGCAGTCGAAGCGCGTGGTGGCGCTTTCCGCCGGAACGGCGGCGGTGCACCTGGGCCTGATCGGCTGCGGTGTCGGCCCGGGCGACGAGGTGCTGGTGCAGTCGTTCACGTTCTGCGCAAGCTCGCACCCGATCACGTATCTGGGCGCTACGCCCGTGTTCGTGGACTCCGAGCCGGACACCTGGAACATGGATCCTGAGCTGCTGGAGGAGGCGATCCGCGACCGGATCGCGAAGACGGGCAAGACGCCGAAGGCGATCGTGCCCGTGGCGCTGTACGGCATGCCGTATCGCGCTGACCGCATCATGGAGATCGCCGACAAGTACGGCATCCCGGTGGTGGAAGACGCCGCCGAGGGCTTCGGCTCGCGCTACAAGGGGCAGGTGCTGGGCACCTTCGGCCGCTACGGCGTGCTGTCGTTCAACGGCAACAAGATGATCACGACCTCGGGCGGCGGCGCGCTCGTCACGCCGGACGAGGAGTCCTGGCGGGAAATCATGATGTACGCCACCCAGTACCGTGAGAGCTACCCGTACTACCAGCACGAGAAGATCGGCTACAACTACCGGATGTCGAACATCTGCGCGGGCATCGGCCGCGGGCAGATGACGATCGTGAACGACCATATCGCGCACCACAAGCACGTGCAGAAGCTCTATGAGGAGCTGCTGGCGGGCGTGCCGGGCATCCAAGTGCACGCGCAGCCCGCGGACGGCGCCTTCGATTCGAACTACTGGCTCTGCACCATCACGCTGGATCCCGCGCTGCGGGTGAAGGGGCAGGAGAACGCCTACAAGGCCGTCGTGACGGGCGCCGTGGGCGGCGCTGCCGGCGTGATCCATACGGCCTCTTCGGCCGTGACGGACTGCCAGCCCAACGACAACGTCGAGGCGATGCGCGTCTGGCTGGACGCCGCCGGCGTCGAGGCGCGCCCCGTCTGGAAGCCGATGCACAAGCAGCCGGTGTATGCCGGTGCGCCGGCGTATGTGAACGGCGTCTCCGAGGCGGTCTTCAAGGTGGGTATGTGCCTGCCTGCCGGCCCGTACGTGAGCGACGAGGATGTCCGCTACATCGTCGAAACGATCAAGAACGGCATCGCCTAAGCGTCTCGCATGCTTCGGGTATCGCACATCGTCAATTCCGTCTTCACGTCGCGGACGTATATCCTCTCGAAGAAAGGGGAGAAGGCCTGCTGGATCGTGGACTGCGGCGACGTGGAACCCCTGCTGGAGCGGCTGGCCGCGCTTGCGGGCGACGGCGCCGCCGTCAAAGGGGTGCTGCTGACGCACGCACATTATGACCACATCTACGGGTTGCCCCGCCTGGCGGAGCTTTTCCCGCAGGTGCGGATCTATACGAACGCGGCCGGCCAGCAGGCGCTGGCAGACCCGCGGGCCAATATGTCGAAGTACCACGACGATCCGATCGCGTTCGCATCGGACGGCGTCGTGGTCTGCGACGAAGGCGCCCGCATCGAGCTGTTCGACGGGATCTACGCAAACGTTTATTCCACGCCGGGACATCATCCCTCCAGCCTGACATTCGAGGTGGACGGGTATCTGTTTACGGGCGACGCCTACATCCCCGGCATCGCGGTGGTTACCACCCTCCCGGGCGCCGACAAGGCGCTTGCCGCCGCCTCCCGCGAGCGCATCGTGACGCTCGCCGCCGGCCGCGCCCTCTGCCCCGGCCACGAGGTCGCCGGCCTCCCCGAGGGCATCGTCCTTCCGGGCTCCTCGCTTCGATAGAACCTTTTTGCAATAGTATAAGACGCCCCCGACCACCCGGCCGGGGGCGTCTTTGTTGTTGTTACGCGCGCCCTCGCCCCACCTCCTATTCTTCCGGCAATGACGAGGGCGGAGGATGGCGAAAATCTCTGAAATTATAGGTATCTTTGTGTCTCAAATCAAACTATAATTTCACGTCAATATGATTAAAATCGGTACGCCGCTCACGAAGGTCGCCAAGAAGGCCCTGCTGTGCGGTTCGGGAGAATTGGGCAAGGAGGTTGCCATTGAGTTGCAGCGTTATGGTGTCGAGGTGATTGCACTCGACCGCTATGAGAATGCGCCGGCGATGCAGGTCGCGCACCGCAGCTATGTGCTGTCGATGCTGGACGGCGCGCGGCTGCGCGAAATCATCGAGCAGGAGAAGCCGGACCTGATCATCCCGGAAGTGGAGGCGATCGCGACGCCGACGCTCGTGGAGCTGGAGAAAGAAGGCTACCACGTCATTCCGACGGCGAATGCCACTTTTCTGACGATGAACCGCAAGGGCATCCGCCAGCTGGCGCACGAGACGCTTGGGCTGCCGACGTCGCCGTACCGTTTCGCGGCGACGCGCGAAGAGTTTGACGCCGCGATCGCGGCGGTGGGCACGCCCTGCGTGGTGAAGCCGATTATGAGCTCGTCGGGCCACGGCCAGAGCGTCTGCAAGACGCCGGCCGACGCCGACAACTCCTGGAAGATTGCGCAGGAAGGCGGCCGCGCCGGCGGCGGCGAGGTGATCGTGGAGGGCTTCGTCAAGTTCGACTACGAGATCACGCTCCTGACCGTCCGCCACAGCGGCGGCACGACGTTCCTGAACCCGATCGGCCACCATCAGGTGGACGGCGATTACCGCGAGTCCTGGCAGGCCCAGCCGATGAGCGCCGCGGCGCTCGCCCAGGCGCAGGACATCGCCAAGAAGATTACCGACGCCCTGGGCGGCTACGGCATCTTCGGCGTCGAGATGTTCATCTGCGGCGACCAGGTGCTGTTCAGCGAGGTCTCGCCGCGCCCGCACGACACCGGTATGGTTACGATGATTTCCCAGGATCTCTCCGAGTTCGCGCTGCACGCGCGCGCCGTCCTCGGCCTGCCGATCCCGAAGGTCAATTTCTACGGCCCCAGCGCCTCCAAGGCCATCGTGGTCGAGGGCGACACGACGATGGTCGAGTTCGAGAACCTCGACGAGGTCCTCGCCGAGCCTGACGTGCAGATCCGCCTCTTCGGCAAGCCCTTCATCAAGGGCCACCGCCGCATGGGCGTCCTGCTGGCCCGCGCCGAGAGCGTGGAGGCTGCGCTCGAGAAGGTCGAGCGTGCCTACGCCAAGCTCCGCGTCCGGGTCCTGTAGTCCCGGACCCGCTATGCATCTCGGCGCCGAAAACGATCGAAAACGGTCGAAATCGGCGCCGACGGTGCGAGGGCGGGGAGAATGCGGAAGAGTCTGGCGGAGGTGCGGAGCTGTTGATTTATTATCTATTGCAGACTATTCAGGTAGGTTTTCTCGAAGCCGTACTCTGCCGTTACGATCTTAATGCCGTTTGCCCTGGCATAATCAATGATCTCGCCAAGCATATAAGCAGAAGAACCTTTTCCCGAGCCTCCGACCCATCCTTTAGAACTTGAAGTATGCATCATCCAAACCATCCATCCACCAGATGATGCCAGCTTATTGATCATGCCCTTCAGCAAAGGCAAATCCCAATGATAACTAGAATCGTTCCCTATTTTAAAACGCGGAATTTTGTACCTGTCAGTATCGCCAAAGGTAATATTATTGTCTCCTGCGAGTAAGGCGCCCTCGAATGAAGCCCTTTTGCAGGCTTCCTGACATCTGGCATAAAGACCGGATGAGCCACTGAAGACCAGAAGATCAGGAGTTAGTCCGTGAGCGTAGAAAATGTTCTTTGCCTTTCTATAGTCTTCTTCAAAAAAAGATACATTATACGGCCAACCTTCATCTGTCGTCAATGGATGGCTATATGTATGACATAATATCTCCATGCCATTACAATGTGCTTCATTGATGTTATCCCAGGTCATATAATTCTTATTACCAACTCTTCCGGCGATAACGGCAGAGGCTATCGAGACTTTTTTGGCTTTGGCAACAGGATAAATATCAGTATAATACCCCATGCGGCCATCGTCATCAATAATGGTCAACAACTTTTCTTCAAGTGGATGTTGAATGCCGTTTTCCATGATCAGGTACAGATTGAATGTCTCCGCATATGAAACGTCGATATTCTTACTGCTACGATAAGAAATATGCATGGAATACACGCCGTCCGGTATGGTGATTATATCCCCGCTTCCAACTGAAAAACAAGGAGACGCCAATTGTCCATTGCTGTTATAAAAGAAAGCCAAAGTCTCCGAGCCATTTGCTGATTCAACGGTATACTTTTCTCCGTGATTCACGATGACGGGGATCGCCGTCCTGATAGCGTCATTGCCGGGAGATCTTTCTCCTGCCGTTGAAAAGCCACCTTGTTCCCAGAACAGTTGCTGCAACAGCCCCGCTGTCTTTGTGGACGAATAAGTCTTTGAATATAGTAGTTCTACGTTGCCATCTGTAATTCTTACAGCCTTGATCGTATAGCTGCCCTTAAAAATGACATCGTTTAGTCTGCTCTCAGCATCTTTACAAGCCGACACGACCTCTTTGTCGCAGTCTGAAGTCAGACCTCTTCTTGAGAATAGTCCGAAATCCCCGTTAAGGGACGCTGAATACGCGTCGGTAATAACCTGAATTTCATCTTCTTGCGCGGACTCTACTTCTATGAAAGCTATCTGATAAGTATTATCGTTTCCCAATTCTTTTTCACAGCAGGAAAACAGTGATGTGCAAAACAACGCTAGCACAAGAACTCTCAATGACTCTCGTATTCTCATATGATTAAAAACTTTTTGGGGGCCTCTAGTGAAACAAATAGCTGTAGTTTCTTGCAAAGATAATCTTTTATCTCGTTTATCATATAATTATCTTGTGATACCCGCACCGTCCTGGCCTCTTGCAAATGAACGATTTCTTCCTAACTTTGTAGAAACCTGAAATTCTGATTGTTATGAAGGAAACCAACGCGCCCCGGGGCGAGAAGCCGAACGCGAAGCCAATCACGAAGCAGAAACTGGATTCCCTGCCGGTTCCCTCGACCCGCGAAGACCTGCTTAAGCGGATTGCTGAGCGGGGCTTCGAAGTCGGCTATGCCGCCAACCTCAATTTCGCGACCCACGACATCGCCGACAAGGTGCCGGTCATGATTTCCTTCGTTTCGATGGCCATCGGCATCCTGGCGCTCGTGGCGCCTGTCTTTCAGCTTACTGGCGTGGCCGTCTGCCTGACGCTGCTCGGCATCCTGACCCTGTACGTTGAGAAATATCCGGCGCACGAGTACGGCGAGCGCGGCAAGCGCACATTGTCCATGCTGTATGCGTTGGAGGCGCTCTACTACAAGGTGAAAGAGAAAGGTCCGTCGGCGGACATCTCGGGAGACGTGAAGGAACTCCGGAGAATCGAAAATCAATTCGTCGATTCCACCTGCCCCCGCCAGGTCCTCTTCGCGACCTGGTACGCCTATTTCAAATTCTTCGCGGAGAAGGACTACGACTGGATCGACGAACAGCTCCATTTCCGCTTTTGGCGCGACAAAATCCCCGCCAACCTCCGGATCCTCCTGATCCTCGCCGCGGTTGCCCTGACCATCTCCGCCATCGTCAATTGGCCCGTCTGGACCGCCTGGTTCAGGTAACCTGACCTGCCTTGGAATCATACTTTGGGGAAGGTCTGATTTTAGCCCGCAGACCTTCCCCACTGTTTTTGCCCCTGACACCCCTCCAAGGCATTTTGGGTGGGGAAGGTCCCGCCCCTGAAAACAGACCTTCCCCATCCGGGCTTACTTTGCGGGCTGATGTGTATGCTTCAAATTCTTCGCAGAGAAGGACAACGACTGGATAGACGTGCCGTCCGGTTCCGGTCCCGGTTCTTGACATAGCAAAGGCTCCTTTAGCCCTAAGACCTCACATCCGAGATATGAATTCTTTCAAATATGACTTATTCTTCGCAAGTTTATGTGGCCTTGAACTCGCAATTATTTGTTTTGGAAATAATTATAAGTATATTCACAAATGAATAAGGTGATGGTTTTGATGGGCTTTTTCGATAGATGATTCTGCTCGGCCTAGTCATAGCAACACTATCCGGTTAATTCCTTAATATCACATAATAACTAATAATGAAAATTTCAAGTATTCAGAGTATTATAGAAGAATCTGTCGCGAAACGGTTTGAGAATTTACTAGGTGATGGTTTTGAGGTGGCGTGTGAATATCGCGGTAAAAATGGAAAAGTTCAGGATATTGCGATTCTTTTGGATCAGGAACCCGTAGCGTTTATTGAGTGTAAGATAAATGCTAGATATTTTATTCGTGACGGTGCTGTTTATCGCTGGCTGGCCGATCTTTTCAAGACTAAAGAAGTGAAATATCTTTTCGTTGCAGATGAACACAATTGTTTTTATTTCGATCGAGTTGGTCAACACGAAGAGGTAACATTCGAAGAAGCAGCCGCAATTATCGGTGAAGCCGTTGCTAAAGCCGGAAGGACCCCCTCATCTCGTACTATTAAGAAGAAACTTCAAGAGGTGGCTGTTAACGATGCTGTGGCTAGCTCTATTCTTAGTATGCTGTCTCCAGATGATATTGAGTTCGACAAAAATGAACCTCGGTTTTACTTGCCACAAGATGTTGAGGATGAGCTTTTCTTGTGTAAACTCAAAAAAGTTGATGGTAAGGAGCTTTGCCGATTTACGACAATTGATAACCTTTTTGAACTTTTGAAAAATGAAAAGCAGAATATGTGTAACATCGTCTGTATGAATGATAGAGGCGAGTATCGATACGCTGATGATTTCGTTTTCGAACAGTATCCTGAAGTGGGGACAACAGCTTTTAGAGAGTTGGACTCGTGCTATGTGCTTTCTCTTCTTAAAGGATCGCAAGCGAATGATTTAACAATGTGGCGACTCTATGGGGATGATGCGAAGGGAGCCTGCTTGATTTACGATGTGGAAGATGTGATGAAAAAAGGAATTAATGGGCAGTTCTTTCTCGCTAAGGTCAGTTATGCTCAAAAGGATGGTAAGCATCCGGAATTGGAGTTCTTTAAGGAACTCGTTAATAGAGTGAGTGGTTCTGGCTGGAAACTATGTCTAAGAAGGTGGAATATTTGGAAGCATTTTTTTAAATCGCACCATTTTTCGGTTGAGAATGAAGTCCGTTTAATGTACTATGATTTACCGGATAGGAGAGATAAGAAGGAGGATTATAAATGGATTAAAAATCCTGCGAGTCAGATTGTTACTAAAATGCAATTGTTTGATTTTGGGGGATTTCCGTTGAAAATCAAGGCTTCTTTGATAGGCCCTAAATGTGAAGAAGCTGAGTTGGTGGCAAGGCAGTTTTATTTGATGGCAGAGTCGACTTCTTCCTGTAAGATTAGTGTTAGCTGCTCAAATATTAAAGATTATCGATAATTGTTTGTGGATACGGATTAATAAGTAAAAGAGACTAAGCCATAGAGATGGAAGAGAATGCACAATTAATAGATTTTCTCAATGACTATTTGAAGATGAAGAAACCTCAATTTGCGGTTATGATTACCGGGAAATGGGGTTGTGGAAAAACATATTTCATCAAAGAGCAAATTGAAAAATGGAGTAAGAGAAGGGGTAGAGATAGTGATGATGCGATAGTCTTAAAGCCAATTTACGTCAGTGTAAATGGCATAAGCTCCATCAATGATGTCGTTCGAAAGATTAAGACGATTCTTCATCCAGTACTTTACTCAAAAGGGACTGTTCTAGCAAAACAAATAGTGCTTTCTGCATTACAGATTGCGACGAAAACAAAAGTGGATCTTGATAAAGATGGTTCCGGCGAGGACTTAAAAAGTCTATTGGATGCAGATGGTATTTTGGAAGTGTTTAAAAGTAATTCCTCATCGATCAAAGGGGATCGTGTACTTGTCCTGGATGATATCGAGCGCTGTAAAATACCTGTTGACGAGTTATTTGGTTTCGTGAACGGGATTGTGGAGCATTCTGACTCAAAGGTTATTCTTTTATGTGACGAGAGCAGATTGTCTGATGTTGCAAGTAAAGAAGCGCTATTTGTCGAATATAGTTCGTTTAAAGAGAAAGTGGTTGGCCAAACCTTTTCTTTGGATGTGGACTATAGTAGTCTTGCTGGCGCGTTTATCGATGAGTGCAAGAACGACATACTGCGAGCTAATCGAGAGCTAATCATAGAACTCTTTATCGCTTCACAATGCGAGAACCTTCGCATTATTCGTCGCTGCTTAATAGACATAATTAGATTGTTTGAGAGATTACCTAAGCAACTAAATAAAAAATCGAATTTTGATGAATTTGTGACGAATGTGGTTGCATATTTAACAATAGTATCTTTAGAGGAACGGAGTGGTAATAATCACATTGTTTATTATCAATCATTCTCTATGCCAGATGATGGAAAGAGGGCTTCTCTTGAGATAGAAAATAAGTATAACTCAATTCTTGAAAGACGCCACCTCCATTATTCTACATATACGATACCAGTCAAAGATTTAGTTGGTTTCGTAAGAAAAGGGTTTTTAGCTATTCCAGAAGAGCAAATACTGGAGTGTAAAGTGTTACAATCGCGAAATCTGAAAAATTGGGAGAAGCTTTGGTATAGTTATGACTTATCAAATGAAGAGTTTTGTAGAATCCTTGATTGTGAGAGACTTCGATTCAAGAATAAAGAACTGAGCTATGTCTATGAGGTCGTGCATTTGGCGGGGACCCTATTGTCTCTTGAGAAAAGAGGGCTACTAAAGATAAATAGGGAGAGGATTGTACGGATAGCGAAGAATAATATTGCAAGCATCAACAAGGCGTATCCCAATGACTTAGCACGGATACATTTGAGTGACCAAGGATATAAGTTCCACGAGTCAGATTCTAAAGAGATGAATGATATTATCTCCTATGCTAGTAACCTATTTAAATCTCGAATTAATTACTTGGAAAGACAATACATAAGAGATGTTTGGGATGACTTGGGGCAAGATGTGACGCGGGCATGGCTGTCAGAGAAATTCGAGCAGGTTACGCCAACAAACAGATGCACATACGCGATGGAAAGCATTTTCACGCAGGCGCAACCTAAAGTGATAGCTGATAAGATTACTGCGTTGTCTAATGCGGCTAAGGTGGAATTCTCTCATTTTCTAACGAGAAGGTACTATTTGAAAGGTGCCGGGATGAATGGTATGATAGGATTGGAGATGAAAGCAGATAAAGAACCACTAATGGAAATCGCAGCGTTATTAAGGTCCAGAGCCAAAAGGCTTAAGCTTATTGATAAAGAAATGACTTTGCTTTTGGCCTCTAAAATGGACGAAGCCGTGAATAAAATGTAAGAGGAGACTATTCTTTTTTTTGTTTGAGAAAGGAATTAGTATGGCGTTCAATGCCGAATTGGCCGTTAGTGGATATATGAAAAGAGATTTAAAGTGAGATTGCTCCTAGTGATGGCTATGTTGGGTGAGGTTGTTGACTCGTATGTATAATAGGTCACTTGCGTCAAAACTCTACATCTCTTACGCACAGGAGGGCTTGAATGTTTTTTTTATTCTTAAAAGTATGAATAGCAAGTTTAATGATGTCTTTATTTGTGAAACAGCCCTTCCAGGGAAGAATGGGCAGAGTCGTAAATTAGCCGTCTTTAGTGGCGGATTTAACAAGAGTAATCCGTCTGATTATATGGATTCTGTTGTCCGTGAATATGTAGGGAACTCTCCACATAATGTTTTTGTTGAATCTCATCTTGATATTCCCTGGGTGAGAGTAGTTATAGAAGACATAAATGGGTTGGACTTTGTAGAATATGACAAGCAACAGATCGGCAAATAATGCTGTAACAAATTTGGACGCACTCATCCCACAATTGGCTCAAGCGATTTATTCTTGGCTGACATATGTTGAATATACAAGTAATAGCCATATTCTAGCGGAAAGCTCAGTCCGTTATCCGTTGGTTGAATTTGTCGAGAGGCGATATGGGAAAATTGTTGATCTCGAAATAAAACATCCAGTATTAGCCGGTAGACGTATCGATTTTGCTATTTGTGATGGTAATGACGGCGAAGAGGAAAAAGAGAAGGTGGCATATATTGAGTTGAAATATGCCCGATCTTGGACTAGAACTTCAGAGGAGGCGCAACTGATATTTAATGATCTCATGCGCTTGGCTCTTCTCTCGGACGAAGCGGATTGTTTTTTTATAATGTGTGGGAGATCTGATGACTTTATCCAAAATTTCAAGCGGATTATAAAATTAAGCGATAAAACAATTCCGACTAGAACAAATGACACTGAGGAGAAAAGGATTGCTATGGGGGTGTATAGCGAATTTTTCGGCTTTACCAAGGGATCGGAAATGAATATAGACCTCCCTTCACAGCAGGGGTTTGTCGCAAAATTCAAGTCTGATTATAACAATGTGGAGATTTCATTTAACTCTTTCCGAACTTCTTTAGTGGAAATTCTTCCAAAGGAGGAAGATAATAATTCTCCTCAAACGGTTGCTATATGGCGTGTTGAAAAGACGGATAGTTTGACTCCTAACGGATAGATTCTTCGCTGCGTTCAGGATGACAGGGAAGCATGCTTCTTCCATGTGTCTTGAGGAAGAGGTGCGGGAGACGTCCCAAATTCTTGCAGGTTACCCGCAAAAATGGCCTTTTTTGCAGGAGACGTCCCATCTTGTGGGACGTCTCCTGCACTTTTATTATACTTTTTTACGACGCGGTGCCGCAGGCCGTAAGCGGCAGTTATTTCCGGGGATGATGCTTGAGGATGGCGGCCTGCCAGGTGGCGGTGTCGATGTGGGTGTAGATCTCGGTGGTGAGGATGGATTCGTGGCCGAGCATTTCCTGGACGACGCGCAGGTCGGCGCCGTTTTCGATGAGGTGTGTCGCGAAGGAGTGGCGGAAGGTGTGGGGGGAGATTTCCTTGTTGACGCCCGCGACGAGCGCCTGCTTTTTAACGAGATTGAAGATGGCCACCCGGCTCAACGGGCGGCCATTTTTGTTGAGGAACGCGACGTCGTCGAAGGCCGGTTCGGCGGGGGTGGGACGCGCGTCGAGGTAGCGGGCGAAAGCGGCGGCGGCGATGTCCCCGAGGGGGACGAGCCGCTCCTTGTCGCCCTTGCCGACGACGCGCACGAAGCCCTCCTTGAGGTAGACGTGCG
>Ga0265299_10004347_pt1 | contig 13443 bp, 11 predicted proteins | sample AusTroGonzalo_MG_4_FD_193485 | JGI IMG/M metagenome (GOLD analysis project Ga0265299, IMG submission 193485) | Bovine rumen microbial communities from tropical cattle in Woodstock, Queensland, Australia - Gonzalo_02 | ecosystem: Host-associated > Mammals > Digestive system > Stomach > Rumen ...
CAGGCCTCTATCAACCTACCCTCCGGGTCGGACGAGCAGCCCTCAAGCCCCGGTTTATTTGGTCTTTCAACCCATAAGGTTTACCCCCGCCGGCATCACTGACGGCGGCGTGAGCTCTTACCTCACGTTTTCACCCTTACCCGACATGCGGGCGGTATCCTTTCTGTGGCACTGTCTGTCACGCTTACGCGCGCCTTCCCGTTAGGAAGTATGGTGCTCTGTGTTGCCCGGACTTTCCTCAGCCTTACGGCCGCGACAACTCGGTTTTCCTTTTACTCTATCCCATTAACCTAATATCCCATTAACCTAATATCCCATTAACCTAATATCCCATTAACCTAATAACCCATTAACCCAGTAACCTAATAATTCAGCATCACCGGCATAATGAGCATCAGAACATCCTCATTCTCATCATGTTGCACGGTAGGCGAAATGAGCGCGGCACGTGACGGCTTGGAGAATGACATCTGGATGGTATCCGCATCTAGGTTCTCAATCATCTCGCGCAGGAATCGGGAATTGAAACCGATTTCCATCGGTTCGCCATTATACTCGCACTGGATGTTTTCGGCGCCCTTGTAAGAGAAGTCCATATCCTCGGCTGTCATTTCCAAACCTTTCTCGCCAAGGGAAAGGCGCACCTGGAAGGTGGACTGACTGGAGTAGTTGCCCAAACGACGGATGGATTTCAAGAACTCATCGCGACCAATAATCAACAAATTGGGATTCTCTTTGGGGATAACCTGCTCATAATTCGGATACTTACCTTCTTTTAAAGAGGAATAAAGTTCGAAATTTCCGAAACAGAAACGAATATGGTGGGTGGTTTGTGAATAATCCACATGTACGATATCGGCTTGGTTGGAGAGCACATTCTTAAGGTGCGCAATAGGCTTTTTAGGGAGAATGAAGGAGGAGAAGGCCTCGGTTTTCACCTCAGAATTGCTGTAACGTACCAGCTTATGTGCATCGGTGGCCACGAAAGTGACATTATCAGCGGACAGAGCGCAATAGACACCCATCATGTTGGGACGCAATTCGTCGTTACCCGTGGCAAAAATGGTCTTGCTGATCGCGCGTTGCAGCACCGTTGCACGAATATCGAAGCTTTCCGGCTCCACAATAGGCTTGACCGTGGGATATTCGTCACTGGGAAAACACGGGGCTCCGTATTCACCATTTGCGGAAGTAAACTTCAAAATGTTGTTTTCCGTGTCTATGGCGAACACCAACGGCATGTCCGGCATCAGTTTCAGCGTTTCAAGCAGAATCTTGGCAGGCACAGCAACAGAACCTTCGCCCTCCACATTGTCCAACTCTATCACGGATGTCATGGTGGACTCCAAGTCAGAAGCTGTGAGTTTCAGCAGATTACCTTCGATAGTCACTAAAAAATTGTCTAAGATGGGCATCGTGCTGTTCGTTCCCATCACGCCACTGATAGCACTTAAATTGCGATACAACAAGTCGCTTGATACGATGAATTTCATATTCTTTTCCTATTTTATTTCAAACTGCAAAAATACAAAAATATGGATATAGACAGTCAAGGAATTTTCGCCTTGTAGAGAGGTTTCATGAAACGTCTCTACGAACGGGGTTCATTCCGCAACCTGACCATTTCCTCTAATTCCTCGAACCATTCCGCTCCATACTTGGCAATCAACGGTTCTTTCAGAAACTGATATACGGGCAATTTCAGGCGATTACCATTCTCCACTGCAGTCCTGCAAATCGACCAATGGTCGTAGTTCAGCGCATCGTAATCCCCTACCCTGCTGATCCTAATAGGATAAAGATAGCAGGAGATAGGCTTGCGAAAGGGAATCTCGCCATTGCGGAAGCACTTCTCGATGGCACATTTCGCTACGCCGTCTTCAAAGAAGACGAAAGCACAGGCATTGTTGCTGTCCATCAATGGCGTTTCGAACGAGTCTCCGCCGCTGAAAACGAAAGTGCCGCCGTTTTCCACCACGGCGACACCTTCTTCGGTCATATACTTTTGGTAGTCAGGATAATATTCCTCTATTTCGGCCACTTCATCGGGGGCCACGGGCGCACCGAGATCCCCATCCACACAACATTCGCCCTTGCACTGCGCCAAATCGCAGCAGAAACATTTGTCGATAAGTTCTTCCGAAACAAGGACATTCCCTACAATGAGCATCGTATCCAACGGTTAGCCAAGACGTTTGAACTGACAGGTGAAGTGACGCATCAGCTCGGCCTCCCACGTGATTTCCAGACCACGGGTGATGGAGTGACGACGATCGAAGACGTTCTTCAGAGCGGCGGCAATCACGTCCATGTGGTTGTTGGTATATACACGGCGAGGGATGCACAGACGCACAAAGTCAAGACCACCGAAGCGGTTCTCACGGGTCACAGGATCGCGGTCGGCGAGCACGTAGCCGATCTCGCAGGCGCGGATACCAGCCTCCAGATACAGCTCGCATGTCAACGTCTGAGCGGGGAACTCCTCCTTCGGGATCTCCGTCAGGATCTTGTCGGCATCAACGAAGATGGCGTGGCCACCGGCAGGACGCTGGTAAGGGATACCGTATTCGTCGAGTTTGGCAGCCAAATACTGCACCTGTTTGATACGGGTTTCCACCATGTCAAAATCGCAGTTCTCTTTCAGACCGACTGCCAGCGCATCCATATCGCGACCGTTCATACCACCGTAGGTCAGGAAGCCTTCGAAGGGGATACAAAACAGTTTCGCACCCTCGTACCAATCTTCCTTGTTGGTAGCGATAAAGCCGCCCATGTTGACCAAACCGTCCTTCTTGGCGCTCATCGTCATACAGTCTGCATAGCTGAACATCTCACGCACGATTTCCTTGATGGACTTGTCGGCATAACCTTCCTCGCGGGTCTTGATGAAGTAGGCGTTCTCCACGAAACGCGCGCTGTCGATGTTGACGGGCACTCCGTATTTGTGGCACAACTCGCAGGTCTCGCGGATGTTTTTCATGCTGACCGGCTGACCACCCACGGTGTTATTGGTCACGGTAAGCACCATGAACGGAACGTTACCCTTGTTCTCAACCAGCACTTTTTCAAGGAGTTCCAAACTCACATTGCCCTTAAAGGGGATTTCCAGCTGGGTGTCGTGCGCTTCCGGGATGGTGACATCAATCGCAAAGGCCTTGCGGCTTTCGATATGACCCTTTGTGGTGTCGAAATGGGCGTTGCCAGGGACCACCATACCGGGTTTCACCAGATAGCTGAACAGCACATTCTCAGCTGCACGGCCTTGGTGAGTCGGAATAACATACTGAAATCCAGTAAGTTCAGTAATAGTATCCTTCATGTGGAAGAAACTGCGGGCGCCGCCGTAGCTTTCATCGCCCATCATCATGGCACTCCACTGACGGTCGCTCATGGCACCGGTGCCGGAGTCTGTCAACAGGTCGATGTAAACATAGTCACTCTTCAGCATGAAGATGTTGTTGTGGGCTTCCAAAAGCCACTTTTCACGTTGTTCACGAGTGGATTTCTTAATGGGTTCTACCATCTTGATTTTCCACGCTTCTGCAAATGGTAATTCCATATTAATAGTTTATTAGTTTAATATTTATTTGTTTATTTGAAAATTCTTGGTTATGTTAAAAGGATTGCGTGTGGGAAAGAGTGCCGTCTTCGTTGTAGAAGCGCCACTCGCCAACCTGTCTTCCATAATCATAAACCCCAGTATATCTGACGTTCCCGTTGGAATAATAGACCGTATAACGGCCATTCTCCTTGCCGTTCTCATAGTAGGCCATAGTTTGGACTGTACCGTCTGGAAAATAGGCATACCACAGACCGTCGCGGTTCTCGCCATCGCGGTTCCCGTCGATGTACTTCTGGTGATTCTCATAGAAATGCGTTTCATGGGCAATCGGGCCTGTCGGATTGCCAAGACTGTCTAACTCGTAATAAACCACTACTTTAGGAGACTCATCTTCGTAGTGTTTCAGTTCCACACGCCCATACAGGGAATCTGCGAAATCGATGGGCGGGAAAATGTGCAAACTGTCGATAAAAGCCTGTTCGTCATCCAGAACCTGCTGTTTCTGACGGTGATTCGACACGGCCATATATGCCAGTGCCGCCGCCAGAACGCCAAAAGCCACACATAGCAGGATAATGTGCAGGGTACCAAAGGGCTTCGATTGATTTTCCATATCCATTCGTCGAGTATGATCCGCACCTGATTATTTGCGTCCTTTCTTAAACGATTTGTTCAGTTCTTCCAACACTTCACTGGTGATGTCGTGAGCAGGGTCGCCATAGAGGAGCTGACTGCCCCCACTTCCCTGGTATGCAAAAATATAGGAAGCATTGTAGATGGCATTCACGCGTTTCGCGGCCGCAAGCAGGGAATCGTTCATTTGCTGTTGCGCGGCAACGTAGCGAGCCTCCAACGACTCAAGAGCCTGAGCGTAGTCGTTTTGCAAACGGGTACTCTCCTCCTCAAGGCTCTGCTGCGCATATTGCGCCTGCTGGGGAGTCAGCGAACCGGAGCTGTAATTCTGCTGGAAATTGGCGGCCTTCTGTTCCAACGACTTCTGCCGGTTCTGGAACACCACCGCCTGACGTTGTTTGTCCGCGTCAATACTGTCTGTCAGTATCTTGACCAATTCATATTGGTCATTAATGGTATCGATGTTGACATATACAATCTCACCGTTACCCTTTTCGGCAGGTTTTGCCACCACAGCCGTTTTCTTGCCCCCTGCAAAATGCAGGACAAACAAGGCTATCACGCCTGCCAACAACAAACCTTCCACAATCCAGTGAGCCATCTGGCAATTGCACTTTTTCTCGCAGACCGGTTTAACTTCTTCTTGTTCAGGAGATTCCATAGGTTTACTCTCTACCACAAAACCTTTTTCATCCACTACAGTTGCTACGTTTTCCACAACCTCGTTCATCTTTTCTTCCAAATTCTCTTCCATTATCAATTATCAATTATCAAATTATCAATTATTAATTTCCTACATCGGAGAGGTATTTGATACGCATGATGCGGATTTCCTCCATCGTGTATTCGTCTTCGCCCAACACGCGCAACGCTTCCTCGGCGGAATCGGTGTCGGCGCTGGCGAAATAGTCGATAATGTCCTCCTGATGGTAGGGCTCTATTTCCTCGTTAATGTAGTAGGAGATGTCGATTTTCGCACCGGAGGCCACGATATGCTCGATTTCCGTGAGCAGTTCATCCATATCCAAACCTTTAGCAATGGCAATGTCCTCGAAACTGATTTTGTGGTCAATGCCCTGGATGATGAACAACTTGTTGGCGGATTTTTTGGCAACGGTCTTCAACACGAAGTCCTGCGGACGGTCAATTTCGTTTTCCTCGACATACTGTTTGATAAGCTCGATGAAACGGCGGCCGTACTTTTGGGCCTTGCCCGGGCCGACACCTGTCACGCGCGTCATCTCCTCCATCGTGATGGGGTACTGAATGCACATGTCTTCCAGCGACGGGTCTTGGAAAATGATGAACGGGGGCAGGTTTTCCTCCTTGGAGATGGTCTTACGGAGATCCTTCAGCAGACTGAAGAGTACCGTGTCGAATGCCTCCTCCACGTTACCGGCAACGGCATCCACAGCCTCGTCGTCATCTTCGTCTTCCGCCGAAACAGGTTTGATCGCCATAATCGGATAAGGATTGGTCATGTACTTCTTACCCTTATCTGTAATTTTCAGCAAACCGTAATTCTCAATGTCTTTGACAATTAGATTGTCAAAAATGGAAACACGCACGATGTTGGACCAGAACTTCGCGTCGTAATCCATGCCCTCTCCAAATTGTTTGAGCTTCTCGTGGTGAAATTTCAGGACAGAGGTGGTCTTGTTCCCACAAACAATGTCAACAATCTGGTCTTCCTTGAACTGCTGCTTCACGGCCTGTATCACCTCCAGAACCAGCTGGATCTGTTCCGAAGCGTTCATTTTCGGCTTAGGATGGTTGCAGTTGTCACAATTGTGGCAGTTCTCCTCATCGTAATTCTCACCGAAATAGTGAAGCAGATGCTTGCGACGACAATTCGTGGACTCAGCGTACGAAGCCGTCTCCGCGAGTAGCTGTTTCACAATTTCCTGCTCCGAAACGGACTTCTTAGCGGAGAACTTCTCCAACTTATTGAGGTCTTTCGGGTCATAGAAAGCAATGCAAAGGCCTTCGCCATCGTCGCGACCGGCACGTCCGGTTTCCTGGTAGTAGCCTTCAAGGCTCTTGGGCATGTCATAGTGGATCACGAAACGGACATCCGGTTTGTCGATGCCCATGCCGAAAGCAATCGTGGCCACGATGATTTCAGCCTTCTCCATCAGGAAATCGTCCTGGTTCTGCACGCGGGTCTTGGAATCCAATCCTGCGTGGTAGGGCAACGCGCGAATGCCGTTCTCTTGGAGCAGCACAGCCAGTTCCTCCACCTTTTTGCGGCTGAGACAGTAGATGATACCCGACTTTCCTGGGTGGTTCTTGATGAACTTGACTACTTCCTTATCAACATCTTTGGTTTTCTCGCGAATTTCGTAGTAAAGGTTCGACCGGTTGAATGACGAAATGAACACTTCCGCCTTGTCCATACCGAGATTCTTCTGGATATCACTCTGAACCTTGGGAGTTGCCGTGGCCGTCAGCGCGATTACCGGGACATTTTTACCTATTTGTTGGATAATCTTGCGGATATTGCGGTATTCCGGACGGAAGTCATGTCCCCATTCGGAAATACAGTGTGCCTCGTCGATCGCATAGAAGGAGATGTTGATATCCTGGAAAAAGTTCACATTTTCCTCTTTCGTCAGGGACTCCGGCGCCACATAAAGCAGTTTGGTCTTCCCGGAGACCAGGTCCTTGCGCACTTCCGCAATCTCCGCCTTATTGAGCGAGGAATTGAGGAAATGGGCGATGCCGCGGTCGGTACCGAAGGTCCGGATGGCATCCACCTGGTTTTTCATCAGGGCAATCAAGGGGGAAATGACGATAGCCGTACCGTCACTCATCAACGCGGGGAGTTGATAGCACATGGACTTGCCTCCACCCGTCGGCATGATGACGAAACAATCCTTCCCTTTCAACAAAGTCTTGATGATTTTCAGCTGATCGCCCTTGAACGTATCGAAGCCGAAAACCGTTTTCAACGTCTGATAGATAGCTTTATCCGTAATTCTCTTCATGCAAGAAAAAAACTAATTCGACAATAAAATAGCGTTTTTATATCACTCTAAATTTAAGTACAAAGATATAAAATATTTGATATGGCTCGGCATAAAAAATAATTCTCAGAATATTTTTTTCAACAATCGGTTAGCAACCTATGAATCTGACGAAAAAGACCTCTGAATATGGGATTTCACACCCTTTTCGAGTGAATAAAAGGGCTTTTTGTATCCAACACGCCTCAAATGTGTCAGATCCGCACCAAGAATAGACCAATTCGGGCATCCCCGCACACTTGAATCGTCAATATATTGAGGTCTTTGTTTTAGCTTTAGCACCCTATAGATGGCATTTGCCACCGCCATATCCGTACGTGGGAAACCGCTCCCCAACTCATAAACGCCATTCTTGGGATGATGTGTCGCGAACCAATACAGTACCCGCATAACATCCTTGACATACACGTAATCCAATTGTCGTTCCACCAAATCACCATGCCCGTCCGACCTTCGCAGAATCGAGGCTTCCCCTTCTTGCACAATCCGTCTGTAGAACACATCCAAAGCTGATGTTTTGTCCTCAGTTCCGTATAATTCCGTCAATTTGAAAAGATAGAAAAGCGGGGGATGCCGATACTGCTTCCCCGACCATTTCACAAAATCATCCAACTGCGTATCAATCATATAGTTGGAGTTATACTTAAAAAACAGGAGCATCAAGGGGACAGCATGCTTTGCCGTAATTGTCCACAACAACTGCAAGTAATCCATTCGAGAGCGTTCCTCGATTTCCTCATCGCGTCGCTTATCCACATATATCAGCAGTTCGATTTCCTGATGATGGAGGTTCAAATAATCCATCAAGCAGGTAGTATTCCTGAGCTGGACATCACCGTGAAGACCCATGACACGAAATTTTTCCGCCACGCAGTCAGCCAAAGGTTGATTTTTTCCAACAATAACAATCATCGGTTCGTTTTCGGCAAAAATAAAAAAAAACGGACATCAAACAGACATCCGTTTTCCGAAATTATGAAAAAGTCTTTTTGGTTTAAAATTCCCAGAGATCGTGCTCAAAAGTACGCATCTTGTCAGTAATGCGCTCCGATTCGATACGCTGGTCGCGTGAATTGGCGATATAATCGGAAATGTCACGGTCGTAGACATTGGATTCCTTGTAGATCAGGCTGGAGAAATCACGTTTCCAGGTGATAAGATCGTCGAAGGAGACGCGGGCGGCGTTGTTCTTCACGTTGAACACCTCCTGTTTGGCCAAGAAGGGGCGAAGTTCGTTGTAGTAAATATAACCCAAACGTTTCTTCGTCATGTTGGCCTTCACATCCTCGTCATCCTGCCCCTGCTCATCATCAAAAATATTGGAATTGTTATTTGGACGCTCATATTCGATAATCGGCTCAAGTTCAAGAATTTGAACTCTGAAAGTGGAATACTGTTTGTCGAAATACCAAACTTCCTTCACGTTATAGGAAATAATCTCCTTGGCCTCGAATTGTTGGACAATCTCTTTAGTGCCGATTTCCTCGCCTGTCTCTATATCATAATCAGTGGTGGTGAAAGTCTGTGCCAACATTCCGGGAAGTTCCTCTCGGGAATAGGGGAACGTGCACATTTCATCGCTATAGAGGGTAAGGACATCTTCCGTTCTCTCAGTATTATTGAAATCGATGGCATCGAAGATCGTCTGACCGAGGCTTCTCCAAGTGCCGCGCACTTCTGTGGGGAAGTAGAGCGGATGGTTGATCTTCTCACGAAGGTCAATCGTGCGCCAGATGGTCCAGTAATACATCACATCGGCTTGACGAACCGGAGGATAGGCTATCGGTTCTGCGAAATCACCGACATTCACCTGTTCCCAGGGCATTTCCACCGGTTTGCGGATAGGTTGTTCCAGGGTGCTGCCTTCCGTTTCCTCCTCTTGCGCGAACGCAAAAGAAGCTGCCAACAGCAACATTGCAATAATTGTGAACTTTTTCATAATTGTATTTTTTTGTAGTTATTATCTGATACGGACAGAAAATTCATCCAAGGTACGAGAACCTGCCTCTGAAGAAACCTTGATGTCGGTGAAATAGATGACCGTGTTAGAGGAGGCCTTCTGAATAGCAGCCTTGGCTTTTTCGCTCAATGCGCTACCCTGACAAGCGATGGCGGGTTCCTCCATACCTTTACTCACGATGATGACGCGGTAAGAATTCACAGTCCATTTCAAGTCATACACGAAGTCGTCGCCCATGGCGGCACGGATCAAGGGGTTGGCCAGCAACTCGGCTTTAGCGCGCTTTCCACCACGGATATTAGCACCCAAGACAGCACGCGGATCCGGAACCTTCTTCACACGGAACGTGGTTTGTCCCAAAGTCTTGGTGGACTCACCAACCTTGGCTGCCACTGTTGCCTGAACGGTCTTTCCGATCAAAGAGGTGGGAACGGTCACATTGAACTTGCCGGCGCCTTGCGAGGAGGCGTTACAACCCGGGAAAGAGACGCTCAGTTTGTCGGGAGCCACAGGGCCAGACACGGACACAGGGTTGGCAATGCCTGCATACAACACGTTCATCTTGTCGGCTGCGATGGTAGCGGAAGGAGTCAACACCGTGTATTTATCCTTGAAGCCGTACAATTTGGGTTCACCGTTAGGTCCGATGATCTTGATCAAACCAGCGAATTTCTGTTCGCCGGTACCGCTGGTACCGATTTTCAGTTTCACAAGTCCGTTTTCGCCTTCCAACTTCGTCGCACTACCAATACCCTCTTCGGTAAGGGTGTCCACTCCCATCTTGTAGTAAACCTCGGGGGTTGACTTGCTGTCGTAGGCAGCCACGATGATGTCTGCCTCGTAGGAATCGCCGGAGAACACCATCTGGGATTTGGGGATGGAACGACCGCTAACCTGGTCGAACTTGAAATCGTCAGCGCTGATGGAGGCCTTCAGGTAGTTGAGCATCACTGATTCGGCGTTTTTCACCTCTCCAATCATCTTGTTCAGCAACGTGGCCGAAGCAGCAGAGATGATATGGTCAAAGTTATGCTCTTCCCAAGAGACTGTATTCATATCTTTCGTATACGTGGCGTCGACATTCAAGCCGAGAGCATCTTCAAGACGTTTCTGGTCTTCCTTTTTCGCCAATTTCAGAACGTTGGCTTTATACTTCTTGATTTGCTCCTTCAATTCCTTGGCGTGACCGTTGTTGATCATATAGTCCGTTGGTATGTCGAAGTTGTCCTTTTTGACAATATCCGACACGGCCTTAGGCACCATTTTACCGTCTTTTTCCACTAAAGAATCACCGTCAACAGCAAAGATGAGTTCATTACGCATCTTTTCGATGTATTTCACCATGGCATCTGACTCTTTCTTCAGCTGTTGCGCTTTGTTGTAGGCATCGTCAACCTTTGCACCCAAAATGGTCTTCTGAGCGAGGAACCATTGATAGTCATTGGCGTTCTGGTTGGCGGCGATATTGGTTGATGTCACAAGGGTGTCGTCCACAACCACGAAGGCGTTCAAAATTTCTGCGGAAACGTTCAATGCCAACATGGCGGTGTACACCAAGTACATCATCTGAATCATTTTCTGTCTCGGGGTTTCCGGACAATTTGTTGCACCCATATCTCAAATAATTTTTTTAGTTAGTGAATGGTTTTGAACTAAATGAAATTATTTCATTGCAGCGAGCATGTTGCCGTAAACATTGCTCAACTTGGAGATATTGGCCGTTAACTTATCCATTTCAGCCTTGAAGCTACCCGTCTGTTCCATTGACTTAGCCGTCTGATCGTATGCGACAGCCAACTGGGAGACAGCCGTCGTGGCTCTCTTCACGCTTTCGATATAAGCTGCGGTTGCGCCACCGTCGGTGTCAAGATTCTGAGCGACCTTGTCATATTTCAGGGTCAGGTTACGCACAGACTCGGAAGCTTTCTGCAAGCTGCTGGTGTAGTTGTCGGTGGAGACCACGGCGTCGGAAACGCCAGCCAGTTTGTGCGCATTATCGCTAAGGTTACGCATACCGGAAGCGAGGCTTTCCATCAGTTCGGGTCCGATCTTAGCCTCTTCCAGCATCTTGTCGAGAGCCTGGGTCGGAGTGAGGGAATCGGTCTTCACTTGCTGCTTTTTGTCGCGGCGGGATTTCTTTTCGCCCTCTTCCAGCTCAATGTCAGTGCCAGTGGCCAATTCGGGATACACCAAAGCCCAGTTGTATTCCACATGCAGGGGTTCGAACGCGGAGAAGAAGAAGATGATGGACTCCGTGAACATACCTGCCATAAGCATGATGTTAGCTCCCGGCCAGTGCAAGATTTTGAACAATGCACCCAAGATGACGACAGCAGCACCCCAGCCATACAGCTTGGCCATGAAGTTCTTGTAACCTTTCGATCTGACTAATTGATCAATTTTACTCATTTTGTTTTAATTTTTAAGTTAATGATTTTATGAATTTTGAATATTTTCCGTTTTGATTTTAATAGACGTGAGATGCGCTCTTGCTGTTGTTGTCGCCTCTCTGGCGGCCCATATAAGACTGCACGTTACGGAAGCCCACGTAGGACTTACAGGTATCCTGATACTCATATGTGCGGGCATAAACCGTCGTGTAGTAGCTGACATCCTTCCAAGATCCGCCGCGAATCACTTTTCTCTTCTTCACAGGGGAATCGTCCTTGGTGGCATAATAGACATAAGTCGGGTTCATGTCGTGGGTGAAGTTCGTGGCAGATTCGTCGAAAGCGTCCTCACACCATTCGGCCACATTGCCGCTCATGTCGAACAATCCCCAGTCGTTGGGATGATAATGGGCCACAATGCCGGGATAGAAATTGTCGTCGGCGATATAGTTACCGCGCTGCGGTTTGAAGTTACTGAGGAAACAGCCGTTGCGGTTGGTGGTGTAAGGTCCGCCCCACGGGTAAGAGGCCAGAGAGTTGCCACCACGTGCCGCCCATTCCCACTCGGCTTCAGTGGGCAGACGGAATTCCTGCTCGTTTGCAAAATCCTTGCCAGCCAGCCATGACATGCGCAGGTTTGTTCTCCAGCTGGAGAAGGCCTTCGCTTGTTTCCAGCTCACGCCTACAACCGGGTAATTGTCAAACTGCGGGCTGTCGAAATAGTTCAGGATCATCGGCTCGTTGTAGGAATAGACAAAGTCGTGGGCCCAACACAGCGTATCAGGATAAATGTTCACCACCTCATGTTTGATGAAGCGCTGCCATCCGTTGCCCATACTGCTCGGACGGTTGGCATAAATACCGCCCAAGTCGTTGCCTTCCTTGTCGAACTCCTTAGTGGAAGCACCGAATTCATCGGGATTCTTCGGATTTCTATAGTTGCGGTAATCAATCCACCAATACTCATAGTTGAGCATGGAAACGTTGGTCCGCTTGGAACTATAGTGATAATAGCGGGTGTTCAACTTGCTGAAAAGAGGGGACAACGCAGCCTGAACCTCCTCATTGTCGGAATCCCACGGAATCTTCTCTTTCCAATTAATCAGCTTGGGCTCGATAATCTCACCCTCATTTTCGCCTTTCTGATACTTCTGATAGTGGCCGTATTTCTCCTCCTCGGTGATTTCGGCGTCACCCAAAAGAGTATGGGCGATGGAGTCGCGCACCCAATACACAAATTGGCGATATTCGTTGTTTGTGATTTCCGTCTCATCCATCCAGATGGCCGCAACCGTCACATTCCGAGACTGCTGGGTCAAAGCGAATGGGACATCCTGATCACCACCGCCCATGATGTAATGGCCGGTAGGGATGTAAACCATGCCGTAAGGCTCCAAGTCGGAGAATTCCGGACGGTCCTTAACGCCGACGAGCTGGCCGTCGCCGCCGTTTTTACACGACACCAATAACACGAATGCCGCTGACAATAAAATGATTACCCGTTTCATATTGTTCGATTTTTATTTTTTCAAATAATGGATATTAACGCAACGATGTTAATTTTAGTATCTGTTCTTATAAATATATCTTGAATTGCCATATCCGGAGAAGACTTCCGGCTTGTAGATGTCGAAGCAATAGCGTACCACCACTTCTATATCACCAAAGCTGCGGTTCTTTTTGTACGCCAAAGAATTGGCCGTAAAGCCGTAGGAAACGCCTAAATCCAACCCCTTCAAATAGATGTTGGAAGAGTTATAGAACGGACGGGCACCGAAAGCCAATGACACGGCATCCTGGAAACGGTAACCGATACCGCCCCAGTAGACACCATTGTAACGCGTCAACGCGAGAATCTCCCACTGATACGTC
>Ga0265299_10004348_pt1 | contig 13443 bp, 14 predicted proteins | sample AusTroGonzalo_MG_4_FD_193485 | JGI IMG/M metagenome (GOLD analysis project Ga0265299, IMG submission 193485) | Bovine rumen microbial communities from tropical cattle in Woodstock, Queensland, Australia - Gonzalo_02 | ecosystem: Host-associated > Mammals > Digestive system > Stomach > Rumen ...
TTATCTACGGTTCACCAACGAAAAAACACTTTTAACAACATACATACCCAAATAGGATATCAAGGCTGCTGCCCGGGCTTTTTTCCTGGCATGACCATTGAGCAATACTTTTTTCCTCATCTTTACAATACAGTCTGTCATCTCCCTATAATGCCTGTCAGATCTCGGCATGGTCAGCAGCAGGTGCATGACAAAACTAAACTTCCTGCACTCGTAGGCCTTCTCGATGCCCTGAAGAAGATCCATGTGGTCGTCGAGCATTTTCAAGACAGTCAGCCCATCCTCTATTTTCCTCGGGTGATAGGCTCCTTCAATGCTATCCGCTCTTAACAGATAATAGTAAAGTTCCGCATCGGTATATGCCACACTGTGACTATTCAGCAGTAAGCGATAAGTGGTGGCCAGATCCTCGAAAACCAGACCTTTGGGGTATCTGATACCACTTTCAAACAGCCGTCTGTGATATAGTTTAGAGTGCGCATTGTTGTCAAACTTCTCCTGATAGAACATCAGCTCCACTGCCTTCAGAGGTGAAAACACCTCTTTGCTCGGTGTAACCCGATGACTGTCAACGACATCTCCCTCTTTTATGCTCATGAATCGGCACACAGAACAGTCAGAACCATACTCCATAGCAAGACCGTAAAGCGTTTCCACATAACTGTCGGCTACGAAGTCGTCACTGTCGATAAAGGTGATCCACTCCCCTTTCGCCTGGTCAATAGCCACATTTCGGGCATCGCTTAAACCACCATTCTGCTTATGGATAACCTTGATTCTCTCGTCTTTCAGTGCATATGCATCGCAAATCTCACCACACCTATCGGGACTGCCATCATCCACCAGCAATATCTCCAGACGACTGTACGTCTGACGGAGGATACTGTCAATGCATGTAGGCAGATACTTTTCCACCTGATAGCACGGTACGATTACCGACACAAGAGGTAACTTCATCATCTTCAGCTTCTTAAATGAATTTTTCTCAAGAAAACATCTATACACTTCAACTGTTTGTGCAGAAATAGGACCACATGGGGATATCTGCGATGTCTCTCCCGCCAGCGCTTAACAAACTTCAACGGGATTTCCGAGGAAATGACAACGTCATTCATCGTTTCATAAAGACCTGGAAGATCGGTTTTCACCTTGGTATCCAAAGCTTCCAGTTCGCTTAGATGCGAACGGTATTGTTCGTCGGTCTGGTAAAGGAGTACCAGCTTATAGATCAGTCTAAGGAATCTTAAGAGTCTGTGCTTGATGTAATGAGCCTTCGAGGAGTCCTCAAACTCCACAGCTTTCACATAATCAATCATCCTTCTGGCTATGATCATCTTGTCGCCTACCTTCTTGACCTCCACTTCCAAATCCATGGACTGCCCTTGACGGTCTAACATATAGACATAGATGTCAAGTGGAATATATTTGATGGAATTGACTCCCGTCATCGGATAGAATATCCATTCCTGATCCGTATATGAGATGCCTTCCGTCTGTTGGTAGTCCACCTTGTCAAGCACATCCCTCCTGTAAGTCATCATGTGCATCTCAGCTTTGTTCGTCAAATCATCAGGGTTGGCGGAAAGCCGTATCTGCCTGCCATCAGCATAGACGGATATCATATCGGTCAGCACTAGATCTGAATCCACATCTTTGAGCAGAGTCATGAATGAATCCAGATGATCTGTCTGATAATAGTCATCAGCATCCAGTATCCTGACATACCGGCCTGTCATCACTTTCAAACCTCTGTTAATACATGAACCATAATGACCGTTTTCCTTGTCTATGACGCAAAAGGTCTGAGGATAACGAGAGGCATACTCATGACCGATGGCAGAAGAAGCGTCTTTCGAGCCGTCATTGACGACGAGCACCTCCAGCCGCTGCATATTCTCCTCACTTACGAGGAGTGAATCCAGGCACCTACGGAGCAGCTTCTCCATATTATAGGTAGGGATAATGACTGTCAACAACTTTTCTTTCATACCCTAATAGATGCCTAAGATTTGAGACCTGTATGGATAGGTGGCATTACCATTCAGGTACATATAACTATAAAGCCACATAAAGACAATCACCGACGACAAGGCCAGTTTGTAGCCCAGATGCATCTTCCTGGACGTCAACAGGATGGCCATAAACACGATATCCACAGCATAGAAATAATAGGATATCCTGATAAGCGTATTGACCAGCACGTTCAGAGTCATCAAGACCGTGAAGGTCGTATGTGTCAACAACAGGAAGTAATGCTCGTCATCCTTCAGTATCTTCTTCCTGTAACTCATATAGATACCTATGTAAATGACAAGCGCCACAACGACGAAAGCGTACGGCACCCTCTCCCCCCCGTATTGTGAATTCAGGCCATACCGCTCCATATAGACCTTCGAAAACACGCCAAGACTTCCCAAAATCTTCAGCAGCTGGTAATACAACAAGATGCCTATGGTCATCGCACCCGATATCGCAGTAAAAAGCAGTTTCTTGTGTTTTGTTCCTGCCCAATAATGATAGGCGAATGCCAATAAGAAGATAGCCGCAGTGGTGTGGAATGTAATAGCCACCAACATGAGCAGAACTGTGATGACGTGCTTTCTCTCCAACAGGTATGCATACGCCAGAAGACACATGGAGATAGCGCACATCTGCCGCATCAGATTCAGCGACATGTTATAGAACGCGAACAGATACAATAGTGAGAAGATGGCCAGATTTATCTGATAGAACTTTGAGATTTTGATAACAGCGATATAGGAACAAGTCAATATAAGCGCTTCTGTGAGGAACCACTCTATAAAGATGTTGGACATCATCATAGCCCCCACGTAGTTCAGGAAGAGATATCCTTTATTAGAGATATGAATATTATTGTTGTTCAACAAATCGCCAATACCATGTGCCTGCCGCGCATCATCAAAATACGCCTTAGAGTAGAACAGTGTGTCTGTACCAACGCCATAGTCACGTAATCCTGCCAGCAAGGCCAGGCACAGCAAGGGGAAAAAGACAAAGCAGTACTTTGCCACCTGATTCTTCACCCTGTAGGCCACATAGTGAAAGAATATGCTATACAGGAATATGATTAAATAGATCGCCATAGTCGCCTTAACGGGAACTTCAGCAGTTCCAGTCTTTCTTTATTGATTCTACGTTTCAGTGCCTTGCTCATCTGTTTGTCATCCCACAGGGCTTTCTCATCAAACAGTTCCTGCATGTTCAGCCTGAATTCCCTGTATTTCCTGATCCTGAAAGTCATATTGCCGCCATAGGTCTCCGATGATTGATGGAATCTGTAATGGTAGGTGGTAAGTCCGGTGGATACGATCTTCCGGGCATGCAGGAGTATTTCTGTTGACAGATACATATCCTCAAAGAAATTATACTTAGGGTATTTGATGTCGTAGTCCGTAAACAAGGCCCTACGTATCAATTTAAACACAACACCTGCATGAAGGGTGTTGTTAAGACTCTCTAAGATAACCCCCTTACCGTTGCTCGATACTGGTCTATTAGTAAAAACCACCTGCTTTTGCGGGTATTCATGTACGAATCCACACACGACGACCTCTGCCTGTTCGCGTTCAGCCACTGTGACAAGACTTTCCACATGGTTAGCATCCACCCAGTCGTCGGCATCGACAAAGAGAATATAATCACCGTGCGCATGAGCTATTCCTACCTTCCTGGCTGCCGGGAGACCGGCATTCTGTTGATGGACAACGGATACTCCGGAATAGTTCCCGTCATATTCGTCACAGATAGCACCACTACCGTCCGTACTGCCATCATCCACCAAGATGAGTTCATAATCAACATATGTCTGAGCCAAGACACTGTCAATACACTGCCGGAGATAATCCTCGGTATTATAGACTGGAATGATGATTGAAACCACAGGAGTATGTATCATACACACGACATCAGCATTATTTTACACCATTCTTCTTCAGCAAGTTCAGAATACTTTCAAGAGATGAAAAATTATCTGTAACGATATCAAGACCATCGATTACAATCGAAAACTCTCGTTCCAGTTTCTCAACCAGATTCACCAAATCAAGTGAATCAAGCATTCTTGCTTCTATAAAGTTCACATCTTCAGAAAAATCAAACTCTGGCCTTATGCCATTCAGGATCTCAATAACTCTCCCTCTCATAAATAAAAAATGATTAGTTTTCTTTTTATTTTGACTGTAGCGCTATCCATTCACCATATTCTTGTAATACATTCTGTCAATCTTACCATTTGTATTACGCTGGAGTAAATCCAGATGGTGATAAACAGCAGGTATCATATACTTGGGTAGTGCTTGTCCAATCTTCTTGCGGAAGTCTGGAACAGATAATTCCTGTTCTGCCTCGTAAAACAGTGTTATCTCCTTGTTTGCGTGATTATATACTACACAACCGTTCTTAACCAATTTCAGGGTATTTATAATCACATGCTCTATCTCGCCCAAATCTGTACGATAGCCCATGTGTTTTATAATATTATCCTTTCGCCCCTTGAACATGATCAAACCTTCTTCATTGTAACATACCATATCACCAGTTCGATAGATCAGTTCAGGATATGACTTGTTTAATGGATTCTGCACAAAAGCAAGTGCCGTCTTTTCTGGATTATTATAATAACCCATAGCAAGTGATGTTCCTCTGACACACAATTCACCCTCAATATTTGGTTTTGTTACAGCTCTATTCTCACTATCCAAAATAATGATGTCTGTATTGCGGCATGGGCGGCCAATTGGTAATGGTTCCTCATCAGGAATATCCTTGTCAATAATATAATATGTACAGTCGAGCGTGATCTCAATCGGACCGTATAGATTGGCAAAGGTGACGTGAGGAAGGTGATGATGCCAATAGTTAAACTGCTTGGTTGGGAACACCTCGCCAGCAAACCATATAGTCTTCAGTGATTCCAGTTTAAAAGATGCAAGCAGATTCCTGTTGGCTATGTTCACCATAATGGTGGGCACCCAGAATATGAAATTCACTTTGTACTGTTCAAGCAAATTAAGTATCTCGGCAGGGAACATGGCCTTGTGGGCTGGTAATACGACTAAAGTGGCCGACTTGGCCATGATCATACACAACTCAAAACTATAAATATCAAAGACGGCAGGAGAAAGGGAGCCCATCACCAAGTCGTCACCAAACTTAAAGGTGTCGATTGCCCAATCTGTAAAGTCAAAGAAACTTCTATGGTTGAGAACGACTCCTTTAGGAGTACCCGTAGAACCAGATGTATTAATGATGCATGAGGGATCTGTATCTATCATCTTGGAGATTCTACTCAAAATAACAGTATCATCGAAAGTGACTGCCTGTGTTTCGTCATCAAGAAGAATCACATTCGTGTGTGCTGGAATAACATTTGCAATACTTTGGATTTGCTTACTCGAAGAAATAATAAAACACGGTTCCACTAATTTTAAGATATTCCCGATGCGCTCAGTCGGAGTATAAATATCCAGATTCATATAGAAATTACCTGAGTATAAAATGCCCAAGTCTGAATACACACACTCAATAGACTTATCAAGAAAAACTGCTATCGGTTTATTCTGACAACCAACGGTATCTATGATTTTTTGTGCCAACAGCATAGCCTGTTGACGGAGGGCAGAGAATGTTATCGATCTGTCTTTGTCAATCACCGCTATCTTCTGAGGATTCTTGGCTACAGACTCCTCAAACATCTCAATCAGATTAATATTCATTTATTGTCCTTTATAATGTGTAAACAATCGACTTTTGTTAGTTAGGATATCTTCTGTAACTATTCTTGTTGAATTGTACAGATCAACAACCGTATAATACTCATTATTTATTTTATACGATGTCAGGATACCTTCTCTCGTTAATGCTTCAGCCAAGGGATTCAGCTCAACTTTGACATCCAAGTCCAGATCTCTAACCAACATGGTATATGTTCTGTAAGATTCCTGTAAATGTTCATCAATATAGTTGCCTCTGAAGTCTTTCAAATATCTATATGGTATATTTTGCCAATATTTCTCCTCGACGAAATGAACATAAGTAAAGCCCATTAAATGGCTTTCTGGCACATCCATCATAACTTGTTTGGCGTGGTACTTCTCCAAATACGCAAACGGCGAGTCAGCACCAAACGAAGACTGATTCGTCAGGCTACAAAGCATTGACTGGTCTTTTCCTGCTACAGCAAAAGAATACAAGGCATGTTGTGTACGCTTGAATCGAGGGTGTTCCAATGCCTTATCACCAAGAATTCCTGTTTGACTTTTAGTTGTATGATAATTGAAAGTTACACCGTGGCAAAAATCCCAATTAAATGTAGGAATCAATAAGGTCCCTTCTTCTCCTAAGACATCAAGTATAGAGTCCAGAAAAAGATTAAAATCAAAACATTCGCCATTTTTTTTAGACTCCACCACCACTCTCGTGATGAAGGATGATAGCCACACTACATCACCATTTTTCAGTCCCCAATGTTTAGGTATGTCCAGATAACTAATATAATCACTCATTATAAGCAAAATTATCATATTCCCGTTTGAGCCATTCCATACGGGTATTAAGCCATTGTTTCATAAACTGCACCTCATTATCATAGTTGCCCCAGATAACAGGATTTCTCCAACCATCAGCATATAAATTATGCCAGCGATTATTATTTTCCACGACAGCATATTTAAGATACTGACTATTTTCATTGATTTCCATGAAGATTCTCTCTTTTTGGCTATAAAAGTACTCATACCGTGCCTTCACACTCTTTACAAACGAGGGGTCCTTGAAAAGTTGTGAAATCCATGGGTTAAGCATGGTAGTAAAGCCTTCTGGTGTTGATATCTGTAATTCGAATTTTTCCTCACAGTTACCAAAAGCGAGATCAAAATCCCAGACAGGTCCCATCTTGAGTTTTCCACCGGGCTTATAATTGAAAAAGATGGAAGACCAATCCTCAGCATCTGTATTCTTGACAATCTCATTGACCAAGTACCAATCTACGAATGAATCCTCATCCAAATACTTCCGCCAGCCTTCATTCTCGTCGGTGAAATAGTCTGAGAACAAGACATCATCGATTTTATTGATGTAGTCTCTCGCAAAGCAATAAGTTTCATCATAAAACTCTACTTCGGGTTCCTTGATACTAACGGGATATTGGTAATGATCCGTCATGAAATAGCGAGAATCACTTTCCCATCTGGAATAGGAATCAATTTCCATGAGAAGACCATCTTTACCGATATTTACCCTGTTTTTCGAAACCTTGATCTTCTCGCAAAGAAGATAAGTGCCATTATATTTCCCGTTCAGCATCAGTTCTACGAAATGTGCCCTTGGAGTCCAGTCCAACCTGCTCATCTTTCCTACAAAGAAACTGATCTGATTACGAAGCATCGTCTTGTCATCAGCGTTGGCAAGCAGGACCCAGGATTTGTCTGCCGGCTCACCTAACAGCGATACCTTCTTGTCGAACTTCAGGCGATACGGTTTCTTATCAAACAATGCCCATGATGTATTACCCCGGCCTTTGATCTTGACACTATCAGAGAATACATCACCTGCACCTCTGGTAACAACACCTTCCTCCAACCTGAAACTGGCGTTCAGGTATTCGTCTTTCGACGTGATGTCCTGCCTGCCTTCCGTTTCTATCCACATCACAGGAATCCCCGTGAACAAATGGACATACATGGTATATTCCTTCTTGGAGTTATCTGTCATGACTGTGAGTCTGACAGGTCTTTGAAAATCAAAGGTATCTCCCTTATTATATTCCACGCCATCTATCAGCAACCTGTCACCAGTAAACACGATGTCAGGAATCAACAGTTTGTTCTCTACAACATTGGGGATCCTGCATACCACCAGACTGTCATCTATCAGATCGCAGGCAACATCGTCATTCAGTTGATAAGGATTATCATCACACCTGAAGGTCACACTGGTCAATACAGGTGCCACATCTACAGTTTCCGGATTGACAGGAGGAGTAGGCACAACCTCCTTCTCATCAGTATCAGCACACCCGAAAAGAGTAAACAGGCTGAATACCATGACTAAAAAAGAAAGACACCGCCACATCGTATGACGGTACTCAAAAGACCTACTCATAAAAAATACAATCGCCATCTTCTGAACTATCATTCAGCGACATTGATGAACTTTAACGGTACAAAGGTATAAAAAAAAATGAACAGACCAAAATTATCTGGTAAAAAGTTGCAGAATAGCAGGAAAATTGGTACATTTGCAGCGAATATGGAACTAATCTGAATAGAAATGAGCGATATAAAAGAGAGTACCATCGACTTCGAGAGTCTATGGAATACATTTGTAACCAACTGGAAATGGTTCCTCATTTCCGTGATTTCCTTTGTATTGTTGGCTGGTATATATTTATGGTTTACTCCAACTCAAGTCAATGTCAAGGGCAAGATACAGATCACAGACATAAACAGGCATGATAACCCCATGTCGATGGGCGCATCCATGCTTAATGCCCTCCCGATGGGTTTAGGCAGCAGTCTTGGTGTCAGCGGCATTGAATCCGAAAAAGAAATCCTGATGTCAACAGCCTTGGTGCGTCATGTCGTGAATGAACTGAATCTCCATACCGAATACCGGTTGTGCCATTGGGGACAAAGAACCCTACTCTATCAGAACCAACCTGTCAATGTCAGTGTTCCGCTGTCCTATTTACAATGGTTCGACGATCAGCTCCCCGTGAATGACCATCAAATCATCCTCTTTATATCGAAAGACAGCGAGGGCTATACCGTAGAGACGACCTTGAAGAAGAACAAAAAGGAAACACAACTCCCCGACCAGACCTTTTCAAAGCTTCCGGCCACCATTAAAACAGGAAAAGGCACACTCACCCTCACAGAGAATACACTTTTATCTGATGAGGATCGCGAACTGTACGAAACAGGATACACCATCAAGGTCACCGTCAGTGCACCGACATCAAAGGCCATCAGTTTAGCTGAGCATTTAACGATAGAGAAGACCGACATGAACGCCAACGATATGGCCTATATCATCATGGAGGACGAGAGTGTCGTGCGTGGTATCGACCTGATCAATCATCTGGCTGAAGTCTTTAACAGATTTACCAACAACGAGAAAAACGAGGAAGCCCAGAAGACAGAAGAATTTGTCAATGAACGTCTGGCAAAGATTGATATGGAACTGGGAGCTTCCGACGATGCCTGGGAGAATTCAAAAAAGTCATTCCAGATTACAAATCCGACGGTTGATGCTCAGGAAGTCATAGAGAAAAAGAGCATATATGAGTCGAAAATGGTTGAGATAGGAACCCAACTCCAACTACATGACTACCTCAGCGATTACATCAACAACCCCGACAACCTGTTTGAGATTATCCCTGTTGGCTTAGGTATCTTTGAAGATACAAGCGCTGGCATGGATGTGACATCATCTACTTCTCAGTCCTCACTGATAGCCCAGCATAATGGCTATGTCAATCAACGTAAGCAGTTGCTTAAAAGCATGAGTGACAAAGCGCCAGAAGTACAGCGCCTGACAGAGTCCATCCGTGAGCTTCATCCTATACTTCAGACTGCCATGAGACGTGGTCGCCAGAATATTCTCATGAAACGTGAGGCAGCCCAACGCGAGTACAATAAATACATGGGACGAGTCAACACCGCGCCTAAGATGGAACGTGTGCTCACTGAGATCGGTCGTCAGCGTGAAATCAAGCAGGAGGTGTATCTCATGTTGCTTCAGAAACGCGAAGAAACGGCGATGACATTGGCTAATACCACCGACAAATGCAAACTCATCGATGACACCCTGATGGTGAAGAAAAGCAATCATCCCAAGAAGAGTGTCGTGCTGCTGGCTGCCTTTGTCTTAGGCCTTATTTTCCCAATGCCAATATTCTTCTTCCGTTTGGTGTTCAACTCAAAGAACTGAAAACGAGACTTTACTTCTGCATGCTTCAACCATTTCGCCTGTAGTGGAATCCGTCTTCACGATGCGGATGCAATAGTCGCTATCACCCGTCTGCATTCCCGAACATTGTTCGCCTACCCGTAGCCTTTCGCGATAGAAGTTCAGGCGATCACCCGCATGGGCCTCGGCCACGTAGGCAATCTCCAGGCGCTTAATCGGATGCTCACGATACCAATCCAAATCCCATAGGTCGAGCACATGTTCTATATATTTAACGGAATTGATGTGTCCGTTGATATCCACATCGTTATAATAAGTATCGATAGAGCGGATAAGCTCCGCATTATCATCCATCTTCACGCGACCGCCCTTGTCGATCGGACAGTCCTTATCCTTCACGATCCAGTTGTTGATAGCACCGTTGTCGATGCTGAAGATATCCGTTGGCTGTCGGTTCTCTGTGTCGATCATCGCCCAGATAGAACGTCCGTAGCCATAGACTTTCTCAACGGCATTTCCTGACTCATCGCTCTCCTGCCCTACTACACGGAAGTTACGCGAGGTAAAGTACCGCATGGCACTCTCCACCCAGGTCTCCACATTAAACTTCGTGTACATCTTCGGCATTTCCGTCATTTCAATTGCCAATCGCGAGAGCACCCACGACCGTTTGATGGTCATCAGATACTGCATTCCAAACCCGCGCGCTGTCGAATGAAAGTCAGCCGCATTCAGCATATGGTTGCCCAAATGCCCCATAAAGAGTCGTCCCCCGAAATCGCAGTGAAACGGCTCCGCCATAAATTCATATTTTCCTACTTTGTCCATATTTGCGGGGGCAAAGGTACGAATAAGTGAGAAGAAAACCAAAATTTTTTTGAGTTTTCTCGAGCGAGAGTACCTTCGAGCGAAGCTCAAAGGTAAATAAAATCTCGGAAATAGCCAACTTTTTAGTGGATATTTCCGAGATTTGATTCATATTACTGCTCTAACACAAGGGGCCGAAGGTCGGCATACTCTGATTGGGCATCGAAGCAGGGACACTCCTTCTTGACCCAGGGCAGATCACGATGGCCGAGGATCTTGGCATCGGGGTAATCGACCAACAGGCTGCGGAGCAGGTTGAGCATAGCGTGCTTCTGAGCAGGCGTGCGCGTGTCAGCAGGTTTGCCGTTGGCATCAAGACCTCCTTCGTAGCAGACGCCTATGGAATGGGCGTTGTAACGACGGGCGTGAGCACCAGGCATCTCTTCAGGACGGCACTTATGGACCTGACCGTCCTTCGTGATGTAGTAGTGATAGCCGATGGTTTTGAAGCCTCGGGCTAAGTGACAGGCTTCGAGGGATGACACAGGGAATTCCTGTGTCACCTTCGTCGCCGAACAATGTATCACAATTAGTTCGATTTTTCTCATAGCTTCGTTTAGTTAGAACAGACTCGGAGCACAAGACTGCACGGCCATCGTACCTAATACTGATGTGATTACTGTTGCAATGAATTTTAACACCTTTGCAATGGTGTTCCAATTTAGTTTCTTTTTCATTATTTATAAAGTTAAGTCTAGTTTAGTTTTTAATTTCATTCCTTCATTTTCTTTCTGGCCCAGAAAGAAAACCGAAGCAAAAGAAAGAGTCGAAAACGTCCTGAGCTCGGAGGCCGGATGCAATATTTTCCAAATCACTCAATGAACTCGCTTCGCTCAAACAGCATTTCGTATTTCGTAACTCAATTTGCTACGCAATTTGAGACTCAATAATGATTCAGAAAATCTCACATCCTCTAAAGACCTCCTCGTGCGGAATGTTTTCGAGGGTTACCCGAGAAAACATGGAGCACTGTGCGGTTACGAGCAATGGCATGCGGGCTGCATTCATGACTGGTAGTTGGATATTGTTTCAGTTCTGAGACTGACAGGGGAGTCATTGCATCACCCCGGACACACCTTTGCTAGTTAGCGACTAAGCTCACGCTTAGTTGATTTCGGCGACTAAGCTTTCGCTCAACAGACTTCAAGCAAGCTTGGTCTGTATTCGCTTAATTGCTTAGTTGATTTCGTCGACTAAGCTCACGCTCAACAGACTTCAAGCAAGCTTGGTCTGTATTCGCTTAATCGCTTAGTTCTTGCCGCTTTCGTCGTCATCGCCAGTGGGAGTTGAGCCGCCACCTCCGCCGTTGGGAGTGTCACCTCCTGACGGATTGGTGTTGTCCTGCTCGGGATCCTCGACGGTACCGGGATCGGTAGAGGTAACACGCTTCACCTCATCGCCATTGCGATCATAGCAGCTGATCTGGATAGCCGTGCTTGCCAGCTCGTCCTTCAGCTCCTGAGAAGGCGTGAAGATGATACGGCGAGTCTTGATGAGTGAGGTCTTCACGTCCTCCACCTTCTCCACGCTCTTGGCGCGCAGGCCAAAGCGCATGCTTCCCAGACCGGGCAGCGCCACGGAGTGACCTTCAGTGGCCCAAGCCTTGATCACCTGACCTGCAGCATCCCAACAGGCCTTCATCACACCCTGGCTCACACCACTGCGGAGGGCTGCCTCACGGATCACCTTCTCCTGGTTGAGAGCCGTGTAGAGCTCAGGCATCATCACATAGCGATAGTTACCGGCATAAGTGCCGACCTTCTGCATCTTTTCTCTTGCTTTTACTTTCAAAGCCATAATACATTAAAGATTAAACGTTAAACATTATATTAAAACACTCGTTTTGGGCTTACACGTGAGAGTATTTCCTAGTGCACGTAGGAGAAATTACTAGTACACGTACCCGTAAATTTTGTCTCTCAAAGACGATGCAAAGGTACAACATTGTAAAAGGGCATTGGCCCTCTCTGTCCGACTCTCCTTGAAAATTATTCAAATTTTCGATAATTTTGCAGGGTTGCACCCTGCATGGTCACATCCACCTCATCCTCCTTGTCCTAAGGAGGACCTCAAACCACTTCCTAAATCCCTCGCCAATCTTTGGCAAGGGACTTAACTGTTCGCTCGCATTGCATTGCTCACAGGGTTTTGGTATCGCTCGCGGAGCCTTTGCCCTTACGGGCGAGCGATATGCTTTCTTAAGACTCGCTGCGCTCGAATAAGCGGCAGGGCCGAGCGCGCCCTTCGGGTGAACCATGGTTGGTTATTTAATAAAGCGGGGCTCTTTCTTGGAGATGGCGGAGGAAGGTCTGGTAGATGGGGGACTTGGAGAGGGCGTCTTGATCCTGGAGTTCGGGAGGGAGGTCGATGCAATAGTCCTCACAGATATAGCGGACGGCTTGAGGTGGAAGTTTCTGGGTTTTGGGAGTAATGCCCATCGCATCAAGGATATGACGGCGGGTTTGCAGGTAACGGCGGAAGGTTCGTGGGGACACACCGGCCAGTTCGGCCAGCGTCTTCTTGCTGATGAATTTATGCTTATCGTAGAAGTTAACCATTTCTAAGTTGTTTTTAAGTCGTAATCAATAAGGAAAATTTATTTTCTAGGTTGATTCTTTGATGAAATCAACAAGGTCTATTTTGCGG
>Ga0265299_10004349_pt1 | contig 13440 bp, 10 predicted proteins | sample AusTroGonzalo_MG_4_FD_193485 | JGI IMG/M metagenome (GOLD analysis project Ga0265299, IMG submission 193485) | Bovine rumen microbial communities from tropical cattle in Woodstock, Queensland, Australia - Gonzalo_02 | ecosystem: Host-associated > Mammals > Digestive system > Stomach > Rumen ...
GAGCCATAGCCGGTGTGGGAGCCGTCATCGTGTTCCTGCCCCAGATCCTGATACTCTACTTCTTTATTTCGCTGATGGAGGACTCCGGCTATATGGCCCGTGCCGCGTTCATCATGGATAAGCTGATGCACAAGATGGGTCTGCACGGCAAGTCGTTCATTCCGCTCATCATGGGCTTCGGCTGTAACGTGCCTGCCGTCATGGCAACGCGTACCATCGAGAGTCGTCGCTCACGGCTCATCACGATGATGATTCTGCCCTTCATGTCGTGCTCGGCGCGACTGCCTATATACATCATGATTGCAGGCACGTTCTTCGCCGTGCAGTATCAGGCGTGGGTCATGCTGTCGCTCTATGTCGTGGGCATCGTCGTGGCTGTTATCATGAGCAAGGTCTTCTCGACGTTTGTCGTCAAGGGCGAGGACACGCCGTTTGTGATGGAGCTGCCACCTTACCGCTGGCCTACGACAAAGTCTATTGTGCGCCATACGTGGGAGAAAGGTAAGGAGTATCTGAAGAAGATGGGCGGCGTCATCCTCGTGGCCAGCATCCTGGTATGGGCACTGGGCTACTTCGGTACGATGGGCGTAGCCCCGTCGCTGGAGGAGAGTTTCATCGGTACGATGGGACGCGCCGTGGAACCGCTGTTCATGCTTCAGGGCTTCAACTGGCAGCTCGACGTCAGCCTGATATGTGGCGTGGGCGCTAAGGAGATTGTGGCCTCGACAATGGGCGTGCTTGGCGGTCTCGACGGCCTGTCGCCGCTGACGGCCTACTGCTTCCTGCTCTTCGTGCTGCTCTACTTCCCCTGCATAGCTACCGTCGTGGCCATCAAGCACGAGACGGGCTCCTGGCGCTGGGCCTGCTTTGCTGCCGTCTACACCACCGTCGTGGCGTGGGTGGTCTCTGCACTTGTGCATCAGGTGGGGCTGATGTTGTAGGAAAAAAGATAAATTGTAAACTGCGTTTAGCAAAAGTCCGACAGACTGTAAGACAAACTGCAAATAAACGTCAAAAAATAATGCCCGACGCGAAATCTCTTAACTCTCAACCCTCAATTCTCAACTATTATTTGTACCTTTGCGCTCGGTTTCGAGAATTCATCATTTAATAAATTATACGATTATGGTAAACTACAAGGATTTGGGTCTCGTGAACACTCGCGAGATGTTTAAGAGAGCAGTAGCCGGTGGCTATGCTATCCCCGCTTTCAACTTCAACACCATGGAGCAGATGCAGGCTATCGTTCAGGCTGCTGTTGAGACAAAGTCTCCTGTTATCATGCAGGTGTCTAAGGGTGCCCGTAACTATGCCAACGCTTCTATCCTCCGCTACATGGCCGAGGGTGCTGTGGCTTATGCCAAGGAGCTGGGCTGTGAGCATCCCGAGATCGTGCTGCACCTCGACCACGGTGACAGCTTCGAGCTCTGCAAGGACTGCATCGACATGGGCTTCTCTTCAGTGATGATCGACGGTTCACACCTCCCCTACGAGGAGAACGTTGCTCTGGCTAAGAAGGTTGTTGACTACGCTCACCAGTTCGACGTAACCGTTGAGGCTGAGCTGGGTGTGCTCGCTGGTGTTGAGGATGAGGTCAGCGCTGCTGAGTCTCACTACACCAAGCCCGAGGAGGTCATCGACTTCGCTACCCGTACAGGCTGCGACTCACTGGCTATCTCTATCGGTACTTCTCACGGTGCCCACAAGTTCACTCCCGAGCAGTGCACACTCGTGAACGGCGTACTCGTTCCGCCCCCATTGGCATTCGACATCCTCGCTGAGATCGAGAAGAAGCTCCCCGGATTCCCCATCGTGCTCCACGGCTCTTCTTCAGTGCCTATGGACGAGGTGAACACCATCAACCAGTTCGGTGGCAAGCTCGAGGCTGCTATCGGTATTCCCGAGGACCAGCTGCGTCAGGCTTCTAAGAGCGCTGTCTGCAAGATCAACATCGACTCTGACTCTCGTCTGGCTATGACTGCTGCTATCCGCAAGCACCTGGCTGAGCATCCTGGAGACTTCGATCCTCGTCAGTATCTGAAGCCCGCTCGCGAGAACATGAAGAAGATGTACATCCACAAGATTGTGAATGTGCTCGGTTCTGACGGCAAGCTCGCTCAGTGCTAAATAACGTAAATTGTAAATCGTTAAATCGTAAATAAAAGAGGCGTGCCCGTAAGGACACGCTTCTTCTTTTCCTAAAACAACGATGAAAAAACTACTACTAATAACTATTACTGCCGTCGCGCTGACGGCAACAGCACAGAATTACCGTATTCCCGTCTCCGAGGAGCATGAGCAGATGCAGACGGGACAGTTTGAACCTACATGGGAGTCGCTGGAGACGCACCAGACGCCCGAGTGGTTCCGCGATGCCAAGTTCGGCATCTGGGCCCACTGGGGGGCACAGTGTGTGGAGGGCTCTGGCGACTGGATGGCCCGTGGTCTCTATCTTGAGGGCGGCGGGCAGTACAACTACCACCGTGAGCACTACGGTCACCCCTCGGAGTTCGGTTACAAGGACATCCTGCCCCTGTTCAAGGCGGAGAAGTGGGACCCTGAGGCACTTGTGGAGCGTTACAAGCGCTGTGGTGCACAGTACTTCTTCGTGCTGGGCAACCACCACGACAACTACGACCTCTGGGACTCGAAGTATCAGCCTTGGAACTCAAAGAACATCGGTCCTAAGAAGGATATTCTCGAGGGTTGGGCGCGTGCTGCCAAGAAGGCCGGCCTGCCACTTGGCATCTCGTTTCATGCCGACCACGCCTGGACGTGGTTCGAGCCCTCGCAGCGCTACGACCTGAAGGGCGACAAGGCGGGTGTCTACTACGATGGCAACCTGACGAAAGAAGATGGCAAGGGCAAATGGTGGGAAGGACTGGACCCGCAACAGCTCTACCAGCAGAACCACCCGATGAGCCAGGGCTCGTGGGACAACGGTCGCATCCACGCCCAGTGGGGCTGGGAGAACGGTGCCTGTCCGCCCTCACAGGAGTTTGTCACCAACTTCTTCGACCGCACCATCGACGCCATCAACCGCTACCAGCCCGACCTCATCTACTTCGACGTCACCGTCCTGCCATTCTATCCGCTGAGCGACTGTGGTCTGAAGATTGCCACACACCTATATAATAAGAATCCGCGTGGTGTCGTCTTCGGCAAGATCTTGAGCGACGAGCAGAAGAAGGCACTGACGTGGGATGTGGAGCGCGGTGCGCCCAACGCCATCATGGCTGACCCCTGGCAGACGTGCAACTGCATCGGCGACTGGCACTACAACACCAGCACTTATCGTCGTGGCTACCGCACAGCCACCAACCTGGTGAAGCAGCTTGTCGACATCGTCTCGAAGAACGGCAACCTGCTGCTTAACATCCCCCTGCGTGCCGACGGTACCTACGACGAGAAGGCCTCCGCCTTCCTCGACGAGCTGGAGGCCTGGATGACGCAGAACGGCGAGAGCATCTTCGGTACCCGTCCGTGGGTGAAGTTCGGCGAGGGCCCTGTGGCCGAGAAAAACATTGAAATCAATGCGCAGGGCTTCAACGAGGGACAGTACAACGGCATGGACCATCGCGACATCCGCTTCAACCAGACCAAGCGCTATCTCTACGTCACCGCTATGGGCTGGCCTGAGGACGGCCGGCTCGTGGTGAAGTCGCTGGCCAAGAAGAACCCCGACTTCAAGAAGAGCATCGCCTCCGTCTATCTGCTCGGCTACGGCAAACTGCCCGCCCGTCAGACCGCCGAAGGTCTTGAGGTGCAGCTGCCACAGCCTTGTAACAAGATTGCGCCCGTGCTGCGCATCAGCAAGTAGCGTCTCCGCGCCCTGTTCCTTGCAGGGGCTGACTTTTGAGTATTACTCAACGACGTTGACATAGGGAATCTCCCCTGAAGTTTAGGGAAATCAGACTTGGATTGTAGGGGTGCGGACTTGGTGATGGGCGTCCGTAATACTATCTTTGCATCGTCAAACCAATACACTACGACGATGAAAAGAATAATGATGATTTCCATGCTGGCCGTGCTGACGGCCGTTCCTTCGGTAGCACAATACACAAGGCGTGCTACGACTCGCCCCGTTGCTCCTGTCCGCAGAAGCCTCTATGCTCCCGTGCCGCGTCTTCACGCTGTTACCGAAAGCTATGTCGGACTGCGCATTGGACTGGGTGTGGCAACCGTCAATGCCGACGATCCGTACCTGGACGGAGGTTCGCCGAAGGCAGGGGTTAACATTGGTGTTGTGGCCGGCCTGCAGGTGGCTCCCGCCACACCGTTCTATCTGGAGACGGGACTCTCGTATATAGAGAAAGGTGGTAAAGGAGGGCTCTATGATTCATATTCCTACAATATGAACTATCTGGAGGTGCCGTTGCTCATCAAGTATCAGTACAACTTCGACTACGAGACCAGCATCCAGCCGTTTGTCGGCGTTTATGGCGCTCTGGGCGTCAGCGGAAAAATCAAGGACCAGGACCAACGGCTGATATACAACTCATTTGCTGACGATGCGTTCAAGCGGCTCGACGGTGGCCTGCGCATCGGCTGTGGTCTGCAGTACGATTATCTCTATGCTGAGTTGGGCTACGACTTCGGTCTGGCGAACGTCAGTCACGACGACTTCGATACGGCCCATACCGGCTGTTTCTTTGCCAATATAGGTATTAACTTCTGATTACAGGGAAACGGCCTTGCGCTTGATTTTCCACCCGATGGCAGCAACGAAGATGGTCATCAGCGGACTGAGGATGTTGAAGAAGCAATAGGGCAGATAGGCGATGGTGGCAACGCCGAGGACGGTGCTCTGCGTCATTCCGCAGGTGTTCCAAGGCACCAGCACGCTGGTGACGGTGGCCGAGTCCTCACACGTACGGCTCAGCAGTCGTGGCTCGTAGCCCTGCTTCTGATAGACGTTCTGGAACATGTTGGCCGTCAGCACGATGCTGATGAACTGGTCGCCGGTGGTGACGTTGAGGAAAAGGCCCGTGCTGGCTGTCGATGCCACCAGTCCCACACGGCTGCGTACCCAGCTGATGACGACACGGGTGATGCTCTCGATCATGCCGCTGGCCACCATGACGGCACCGAAGCACATGGCGCAGATGATGAGCCAGATGGTGTTGAGCATACCCGTCATGCCTCCCGTTGACACCAGCTCATTCAGTTCGGCACTGCCCGTCTCAACGGCTGTGGCGCCATAGTAGGTGATAGCCAGTCCCTTGGTCAGCGCTGCTGCTGTGCCAAGCGACGGGTCAGCAGCTATCTGTGTCAGGATGTGTGGCTGGAGAATGAGGGCAGTGACGCCTGCCATGAGTGCCGACAGGAAGAGCACGATGAGCGACGGCACACGGCGCACGATGAGCATAGCCGTCAGCACTGGCACCATGAGCGTCCACACAGAGATGTTGAACGTGGCCGACAGGCCTTCGGTGTATTGGTGAACGTGAACAGCACTGTCGTTGCCCTCTCCGAAGCCGATGATGGCAAAGAGGATGAGCGTCAAGGTGAACGACGGTATCGTCGTCAGCATCATGTAGCGGATATGCGTGAAGAGGTCCACACCTGTGGACGATGACGCCAGGATGGTGGTGTCGCTGAGGGGCGACATCTTGTCGCCGAAATAAGCGCCCGAGATGATGGCGCCTGCCGCAATGGCCTCGTTGATGCCTAATGCGTGGCTGATGCCCAACAGGGCAACGCCGATGGTGGCAATGGTCGTCCACGAGCTGCCCGAGAGCAGCGACACCAGTGCGCAGATGAGACAGGCGCAGACCAGAAAGAACTGAGGCGACAGCAGCTGCACACCATAATATATTAAGGTGGGAACGATGCCGCTGACCATCCATGAGCCCGACAGCATGCCAACGGCCAGCAGGATGAGAATGGTGACGGCAACGCCACCAAGCGTCTTGGCTATCTGCTGCTCGAATGCCTGCCAAGGCACACGGTAGAATACCATCGAGATGAATACGCAGACGGCCAGGCCCATGAGCAGGGCTATCTGACTGCCACCGCTGAGCGAGTCGCTGCCGAACAGTGTGATGACAATGGCCAACAGGCCGATAAGCACCACTATGGGGATAGCGGCGATAAGAGGGTGGGGTAGGCGGTTGTGGTCCATGAACCGTTATTTCGGCTGTTCGGCTTCAAGCTTGCTGATGGCTCCGGTGACGGGGTCCAGCGAGAGACGGGTGCCGAAATGCTTATTGAAGAGGTCGCCGACAAGCAGTTCGACATTACCGAACTGAGCTGCAGGCATCTCCTCCTGACTGGCGATTGTGAATCCCTGACTGATGACAGTGCGCAGACGTCCCGGTACGTTGTAGTAGAGGCCGTTCTCGGCCTTTTTCTTCTTGCCCGCAGGTATCGCCTTCGGTACGCTGTTCAGGTCGGTGACGGTGATGGTGTAGGGAACGCCACTCAGGTCGTCGGCATCCACCAGTCCGTAGTGACGGGAGAAGCGGAACAGCGTCTGTCCCTCAATGTTCTTGTCGGGAATGACGAAGAAGATGTACTCTGTGGTGTCGCTGACGGTTGTGCCTGCGAACATGCTGGTCAGGGCACGGTCCTGCTGGTCCAGCTGGTCGAGCATGATCTTTGTCTGCTGACCGTCGTGGGGCATGAAGTCGGCCTGACCTTTGACGATGAGGTTTCTGTTCTCACGCAGGTCGTAAATCTCCTGTGCTGTCAGCTGTGCCATCTTTGCCAGACTGCCGGCAGCCAGAATCTCCTCGCCCAGATAGCGATGGGGGTCGGTGACTGGTGCCTTCGGTGCCGGCTGGAAACGGGCTGGCAGCGTCTGCTCCTCGCCCTGTCCGTTGATAGCCAGCAGCGTGCCGTCCTGTGCCAGTGCCACGTTGATGGCAGCGGTCTTGGGATTGAACTTCACGGTGTAGGCCTTTGTCGTATCGGCAACGCCGACGGCTGTCTGGGTGACCTTGATGACGCGATGGCTCTCGCTGGCTTCCGTGCTGACGTTGTTGAGTCGCAGGAAACGCTGTGCGTAAGCCGCATAGTCACCGGGGGTATAGACTGTTTTCTCAGCGAGTACGCTGATGCGTATGGCGGTCTTCGGCAGGAAGAACGTTGCACCGTCGGGAGTGATGCCCGGCAAGTAGCCTGTGGTCTGTGTCTGTGCTGCGAGCATGGTGCTGACAAGCAGCAGAGCGGAAAGAATGATATGTTTCATGTTAATCAATGAGTCGTTTGAATGCTTTGGGCAGATACTTGATGATGTCGCTGGCGATGAGGCTCTCCTCGCCAATCTCGCGAGCTGCAATGTCGCCAGCCAGTCCGTGCAGGTACATACCGACGATGCAGGCGTCGCGCTGCTGGTAGCCACGGGCCAGTAAGGCCGTCAGGATGCCGGTCAGCACATCGCCGCTACCCGCTGTTGCCATACCGGCGTTGCCAGTCGAGTTGAAGACGATGTGACCATCGGGACAGCAGAGGGCTGTGCGGTGGCCTTTCAGGATGACGTAGGCGCTGATGCGCTGCGCCAGGTCGCGAGCCTTCGACAGACGCTCGAAACTGTCAGCGGAGTGCCCCTCCAGACGGTCGAACTCCTTGGGGTGTGGCGTCAGGATGATGTCCTTCGGCAACTGCTGAATCCAGGCGTGGTGATTGGCCAGCATGTTAATGGCGTCGGCATCGCAGACGACAGGACATTGTGCGCGTCGCAACTGGGCTATCATGGCAATGCTTGTCTGCTCGGTGGTGCCCAGTCCCGGTCCGATGCCCACAGCCTGGAAGTCCTCTGTCTCGACGGCTTCCGAGAAGGTGGTCTCCTCGCGGTCTATCTGCAACACGGCCTCGGGGACCGTTGTCTGCAGGATGTTCACATTCTTCTTTGGAGAATGCACGGTGACCTTTCCGGCACCGCTGCGCAGACAGGCTTGTGCTGACAAGACAGCTGCTCCTGCCATGCCGTAGCTGCCGGCAATGAGCAGGGCGTTGCCCATCGTACCCTTGTGCGAGAAGGGGTCACGGCGCAGCAGCCGGGGACGGACGTCGCTCTCTTCGAGCATGGTGTACTGGGCGTCGATTTTCTCGGTGCCCTCCTTGCTCAGACGGATGTCGAGGACGCGCAGGTCGCCGATGAGCGACTGGTTCTCGGCAAAGAGCATGCAGAGCTTCTTGTTCTGCAGCGTCAGCGTGACGTTGGCACGGATAATGTTAGCCCGTACGTTATAGGTATTATCCTCGGTCATCAGGCCCGACGGGATGTCAATACTGACAATCTCGGCTGACGATGCGTTGATGTATTTCACCAGCGAGGCGAAGCCGCCTGTCAGGGGCTTGTTGAGACCAGAGCCGAAGAGGCCGTCGACGACCAGCATGCCAGCCTCCAGCTGAGGCGGGTCGAACTCCTGCGTCACCTCTATAAACTGGCTGCCACGCTTCTCCTCCAACCGTCGTTTGTTCTCGCGACAGTCGTCGGAGAGATGGCCGGCAACGTTGAAGAGGTATGACTGCACACGGTAGCCCTCGTCCTGTAGCATGCGTGCAACAGCTAAGGCGTCGCCACCGTTGTTGCCAGGTCCTGCAAACACCACGACGGGCACGGCCATGTTCCACCGTTCGGTGATGGCCTTGGTCAGTGCTTTAGCCGCTCGCTCCATCAAATCAATGGACTTGATGGGCTCGTGTTCTATCGTGTATTTGTCCAGCTCATGTATCTGAGCGCTTGTAAATATCTTCATTCCGAGGGCAAAAATACGAAAAATATGCTAATCTGTAGCAGAGTTTGGCAGAAATTTAGTAATTTTGCCGCAAATTTTAGCAAAAAGTAGCATGAGCAGTATTAAAATCAAGGACAAAACGTTCAAAGTCTCCATTCCGGAGGCGCAAATCAAAGCACGTATTAAGGAGTTGGCTCAGCAGATGAGCCGTGACCTGGAAGGCAAGAATCCGCTCTTCCTCGGTGTGCTCAACGGCGCCTTCATCTTTGCCGCCGATCTGATACGCGAGATGACCATCCCCTGCGAGATTTCGTTCGTCAAACTGGCCAGCTACCAGGGCACCACGTCGACAGGTTCCATCAAGGAGATTATCGGTATCAACGAGGACCTGACGGGTCGTACCGTCGTCATCGTCGAGGATATCGTGGAGAGCGGTCTGACCATCAGGCGCATGATGGATCAGTTAGGCACACGTAACCCTGCATCGGTGCAGGTGTGTACCCTCTTCTTTAAGCCCGAACGTCTGAAGGAGGACTTGAAGCTTGACTACGTGGCGTTCGAGATTCCCAACGACTTCATCCTCGGCTATGGTCTGGACTACGACCAGCAGGCCCGTGGACTGAAGGATATCTACACGCTGGTGAGCGAAGAGGGATAAGATTCAGGATATAGGAATTAAGAGTTAAGAAAAGATATGAAGAATATTGTTATTTTCGGTGCTCCTGGCTCAGGCAAGGGCACCCAGAGCGACAAGCTCATTGAGAAGTACGGACTGAACCACATCTCTACCGGCGATGTGCTGCGTGCAGAGATTAAGAACGGTACGGAACTGGGCAAGACTGCCCAAGGTTATATCGATAACGGCCAGCTGATTCCCGACGACCTGATGGTCAGCATTCTTGCCTCTGTCTATGACTCGTTCGGCAAGGAGCATGCCGGTGTTATCTTCGACGGCTTCCCCCGTACCATCCCGCAGGCTGAGGCTCTGAAGAAGATGCTTGCCGAGCGTGGTCACAAGGTGGCTGCCATGCTGGAGCTCGACGTCCCCGAGGACGAGCTGATGAAGCGTCTTATCCTGCGTGGCCAGCAGAGTGGTCGTGCCGATGACAATGAGGAGACCATCAAGAAGCGCCTCGTCGTCTATCACTCACAGACACTGCCGCTTATCGAGTGGTATAAGCAGGAGGGCATTCATCACCACATCGACGGTCTGGGCGAGCTCGACCGCATCTTTGGTGATATCTGCGCTGTGGTTGACAATATCTAATGGCCCACCCAAGCCCTCCCCAAGGGAGGGATGTTTGAATACCGAAATTCGATGGATGATACCGAGAATAGAAAACGGTGGGCTACTGCCAATGCATACGCATATTGTGCCGTCGAGAATAATGCGGTGAATAACCGCAGGCCGATGACACAGGCTGAAACGGTGTTGTGGGAAGAGTTGCGTAGTAACAAACTGGGAGTCCATTTCAGAAGACAGCACGTTATTGGAACCTACATCGTTGATTTCGTGTCATTGAAGAATCATTTGGTCATTGAGGTTGATGGCGAATATCATTTGTCGCCAGAGCAACAGTTGCTGGATTCAGAAAGAACGAGGTATTTGGAACAAAAGGGGTATAGGGTAATCAGGTTCACAAATTATCAGATTATGAATAATCTGGAGTTTGTCATGTCAAAACTGATAAGAGCGTTAATTGAATAATTATAGTAATCAAACACCCCTCCCTTGGGGAGGGCTTGGGTAGGCCTTATGGAGAGCAATTTCGTAGACTACGTAAAAATCCTGTGCCGAAGCGGTAAGGGTGGCAAGGGGTCGATGCACCTCAAGCACGTGAAATACAACCCTAACGGCGGTCCCGACGGTGGCGACGGCGGTAAGGGTGGTAGCATCATCCTGCGTGGCAACCACAACTTCTGGACGCTGCTGCATCTGCGCTATGAACGCCACATCTTTGCCGAACATGGCGGCAATGGCGGACGCGACAAGTGTCACGGTACCGATGGTAAGGACGTCTATATCGACGTGCCCTGCGGTACTGTCGTCTATAATGCCGAGACAGGTAAGTACGTCTGCGATGTGACTTACGACGGTCAGGAAGTCGTGCTGCTGAAGGGTGGTCGCGGCGGATTGGGTAATTTCCAGTTCCGTACGGCTACGAATCAGGCACCACGCTACGCCCAGCCCGGCGAACCGGCGCAAGAGATGACCGTTATCCTGGAGCTGAAGCTGCTGGCCGATGTCGGTCTGGTGGGCTTCCCCAATGCCGGTAAGTCGACGCTTGTCAGTGCCTTGAGCAACGCCAAGCCGAAGATTGCCAACTACCCCTTCACGACGATGGAACCGTCGCTGGGCATCGTCGGCTATCGCGACCAGAAGTCGTTCGTCATGGCCGACATCCCCGGTATCATCGAGGGTGCTGCTGAGGGCAAGGGCCTCGGTCTGCGCTTCCTGCGTCATATTGAACGTAACTCGTTGCTGCTCTTCATGGTACCTGGCGATACCGACGACATCAAGCACGAGTATGAGATTCTGCTCAACGAGTTGCGGCAGTTCAATCCCGAGCTGCTCGACAAACACCGTGTGCTGGCTGTCACGAAGTGCGACCTGCTGGACGAGGAACTCATCGAGATGCTCAAGGAGACACTGCCGCAGGACCTGCCCGTTGTCTTCATTTCTGCCGTCACCGGTTTCGGACTCGACGAACTGAAGGATGTGCTGTGGACGGAGATGAACGCCGAGAGCAACAAGCTCGCTGCCATCACCACCACCGAGTCGATAGCCCATCGCGACAAGGACATGAGCCGTTTCGCTGAGGAGCTGGCCGACGAGGGCGAGGACGAAGATATCGAGTACATCGACGTGGATGAGGCTGATATTGAGGACCTTGAAGACTTCGAGTACGAAGACGAGGAAAATTGATAACCTATTATATTATTAATACACTGCGTCGCCCCATGTGGACGGCGCATTTTTTCTTTGAAAAAAAATACAAAAGATAACATTATTATCAATTTATTTGCTTAACTTTGCAGCCGAAAACAAACATGGCGGCACTTCGTCGCCACAGTCATTAATTAAAAATTACTAATTCTATGCAGAAAAGATTGTTCTTTCTGGTGTCCTTGCTGTTGACGCTTTCGTTGACAGCTATGGCGCAAATCACGACATCGAGCATGGCTGGTAAAGTAACCTTCGACAGTCAGTCTGGCGAAGAAGTTATCGGTGCAACTGTTGTCGCAGTGCATACCCCTTCAGGTACGCGCTACAATGCAGTCACCAACACCACGGGTCGTTTCTCTATCCAGGGTATGCGTACTGGCGGTCCTTACGAGGTAACCGTTAGCTACGTAGGCTATCAGACAAAGACGGTGAAGGGCGTTATGCTCCAGCTGGGTGAAACCTACAACCTCGCCGTCTGGATTACGGAAAACGCCAATGAGTTGGGCGAGGTTGTCATCAGCGGTAAGGCTTCGAAGTTTACGGCTGAGAAGACTGGTGCTTCGACCAACATCACGGCTACTCAGATTACCAATCTGCCTACCGTTAGCCGTGCTATCACCGACGTGACGCGCCTGTCGCCTTATGGTGGTAACGGCATGACCTTCGGTGGCCGTGACGGACGTACAGCCAACTTCACTGTTGACGGTGCCAACTTCAACAACGACTTCGGTCTGTCAACGAACCTCCCTGGTGGTGGTAACCCCATCTCTATCGAGGCTATCGAGGAGTTGCAGGTTGTTATTTCGCCGTTCGATGTACGCCAGAGCGACTTCATCGGTGGTGGTGTGAACGCCATTACGAAGTCGGGTACCAACACCTTCAAGGGCAGCGCCTACATCTATCATCAGAACGAGAACCTGCGTGGCGATGCTATCGACCGCGAGGCTATCACTGGTGCACGTGCCAAGGACCAGAAGACCACTTACGGCTTCACCCTCGGTGGCCCGATCATCAAGAACAAGCTCTTCTTCTTCGCCAACGGTGAGATGATTAAGATTCCTACCATCGTGAACCGCTGGCGTGCCAGTGAGGATGGTACTTACAACGCCAACGACTACCTGTCACGTACGACACTGGCCGATATGGCTGCCGTCTCACAGCACGTTAAGGACAAGTATGGCTATGACACCGGTTCATGGACAGACTTCCCTGCCGACGAAAGCAACTACAAGTTCCTGGCTCGCGTAGACTGGAACATCACCGATAAGCACCACCTGGCTCTTCGTTACAACTACACGAAGAACAACGTCTGGAACAACACCAACGGTTCTTCTATGGACGGTGGTACACGTTCGGCTTACAACCGTCTCTCCATGTACTCAATGGCCTTCGCCAATGCAATGTACTCTATGGAGAACATCGTTCACTCGTTCTCTGTCGACCTGAACAGCCGTCTGACCGAGAACCTGTCAAACCAGTTCCTCGCTACCTATTCTAAGAAGGACGATGTACGTGGCACCAACTCTGACGAGTTCCCCTTCATCGATATCCTCGACGGTTCTGGCAACACTGCCAACTACATGGCTCTGGGTTACGAGCTCTTCACTTGGAACAACGCCGTTCACAACACCGTTTGGACTGTTAAGGACGACGTGACCTACTACCTCGGTAAGCACAAGATCATGGCCGGTCTGAGCTATGAGCACCAGATGGCCGACAACCAGTATATGCGTAACGGTACCGGTTACTACCGCTACCTCAGCCTGCAGGACTTCCTGAACGGCGCTACGCCTGAGGTTGTCTGCTTGA
>Ga0265299_10004352_pt1 | contig 13437 bp, 19 predicted proteins | sample AusTroGonzalo_MG_4_FD_193485 | JGI IMG/M metagenome (GOLD analysis project Ga0265299, IMG submission 193485) | Bovine rumen microbial communities from tropical cattle in Woodstock, Queensland, Australia - Gonzalo_02 | ecosystem: Host-associated > Mammals > Digestive system > Stomach > Rumen ...
ATAGTCCTGCGATGATCAAGAGGGTGGCAACAGGTGAGAGTGGCACTTGAGGATATGCCATACTTCCCAGCTGTTATTGCCAGTCTGATGTCAGGAACCGAGAGCCCATATATGTGGATTTGGGCTGGGTTCCTTTATTTTTTTTCTTCCTTCTGTCATTAATCCAAAGCCTTATTAATGCATAAACCATTAACAATCAATCATTTATTAACAATTAAAAAGGAGGACAAAATGTCAAGATTATTTGTACCGATGCGTATTATCGCAGACGTAGTATTTACAGTATTAGGCGTGATTGAGCTGAATAAGCATGTTCAGGCCTACAAGAAACAGAAACAAACTATCACTCCAAAAGATGACGATTAAGCCGAACAGTGGCGAAATCATAATCGTCATATTAGAATTGGTGATAGCGGTTATGAAAGGAAGCAAGAAGCTTTCCATTTTATATCAAAAGAAAGAAAAATCTAAAGAAAAAACAAATTAACAACATGGAAAACAACAACTTAGGGGTCGAGGTGCAAGAGCCTCACCCCAATTTCATTGAGAGCAACACACAGGCCATAACGCTCGAAGAACTCTCTGAAAAATCAATTGTACCAACCTTCTCAGACAACAGCCTCACCATCAGCCATCAAGATTTTATGATGAGTGTTTACGATGCGGCGGAGAAGGTATTTGGAGAACTTACACCAATCGAGTGTCGGGTATCCCATCCAATCAACGGGAGGGTGCCGACAGCTTTGAACAAAAAACTGAGTGAGCTGACAGATGCAGAGAAAACCGTGTATTATCAACGACTGGCATGGATTTCACACGTCAGCAACCTTAAACGGACAATCAACGGACAGGAAGTTTATCTCACGATAGGCGGAGTCCGTGGATACAACGATGACAACCTTTATTCACGACCAGCACCAATGCGATTCAAGATATTCGTGGGCTGGCAAGTAAGGGTATGCTCTAACCTGATGCTACAATGCTCAGGGTTTTCAGGGATTATCGAATGCATGAGTGGAGCCGATATCAACAAAAAGGCTCTGGATCTATATGCGGCGTTTGATCCGGAAAAAGACAACAACCTTCAGATTCTCGAAAACTTACATGAAACGAGAATCAATGAGGAACAGTTTTGCAACATCATAGGGAGGATGCGATTATACCAAGCTCTTCCGGTTGCACAACAGCATGAATTACCCAATCTGATTTTGGGTGATCAGGCGGTGAACGAAGCAGTTCGCCAATACGTCAACAACCCTAACTTCGGAAGGAGACAGGGCAATGACATATCAACTTGGGATCTGATGCAATTATTCAATGAAGCCGTGAAGTCGTCCTATATCGACAAATGGTTAGAAAGAAATCAGAATTGCACCGATTTTGCAATTGGAATCCAGAACGCTCTCAACGACAATGATGACGAGGGCTACAGCTGGTTTCTTAACTGAAAAATAACGAAGAGGTTTGTTTTGCCCCTTCGACGTACCCATAAGGAGGTACCATAAACAATCTAATTACAGAAAGTTTGTGGTATCTCCTTTTTTCATTTAAGACATTACAAATCAATCAATTAAAAATTTAAAATTATGCTTTACTACAACATCAAAAACTACGAAGACTTCAACGAACTGTTTGGCATCACAAAACATGGCAACGGCGTCAAGTCGAGAAAGAATGCGATACTTCTTTCATTTCTAAAGAACCCTAAATTATTGAAAAACAACGAGTACGAGCTTCTTGGTACAAGGAGCCTAACCGAACTCAAAGCAAACCTCGTCAATAGGATTAAAAATGAATTGTGTGAGATGGATTTGCCGTTTCACATGATTTTGAACGGTACAGACTATCGCTCGCCTAAATATTCGACCGACAACAACAATGGTCTGTGTGAAGATGGCGACTACAAATCAATTCGTTATTTCAGTCACGGGAAAGGCCAAATTTTCAAGAAGAAAGCTGGGAAACTCTATCTCGAAATAATCCAGGAATGCGAGTTTGGAAAAAGCCTCGAAACCAATATCAGAACATGGCTCGTGGAAGAGCTTGCAAGGGATTGGCAGACCTATGCTTATGGATTATTGCCAGAGAACACCCTGCATGTTGATGATGACTTTGACAAGATTTACAGCAGCGGTCATCTCTTTGGCGGCGACTTTGGCTCTTGTATGGTTGACAGAGGACGAACCGATTTTTACAAGTATTCAGTGAAGGCAAAGGCGGCTTATCTCACAAACGCAGATGATAAGATAATCGCTAGATGTATAATATTTACTGATGTTTATGATGAGACAGGAAAGAAATGGCAGATTGCGGAACGACAGTATAGCCATAACTGCGACCTTATTGCTCAACAGGCGCTTATAGATGGACTTATCGTGAATGGCTATATCGACGGCTACAAGAAAGTCGGAGCTGGCTGTGGGGACTCAAGATTGTTCCTTGATATTAACGGAAACTCTTTGATGGGCAAGAAATTCCATATCTCTTGCACGCTTGGGATGGAGGATATCTTGAGTTACCAGGATTCATTCAAGTGGTACGATTACAATAATGACGTGGCATATAACTACCACCACCCTGATGCCACCTACGATTTGGCGACCACAGATTTGAATTTATACGGCGATGATGACTGTGATGATGATGCATACGATGATTTCCATGAATATTCTTGTTCGGAAGTTCAAGAATGCTATTATCACGGAAGAACTTATTTTGTGGATGTTAATAATATGGACAACTTCCACTGGGTATCATCTGTTGACCAATACCACCACGACGATGACATTATTTGGTGTAACGAATGCAATGAATACCAACTGGATGACAAGGCTGTTTATTCAGATATTACTGGCGAAGACTACTGTTGTGAAGCCTGTCGAGATGCAGCTGAGAAAAAATTCAAAGAACAAAATTGGTATTACTCAGACTTCGATCAGGATTATTATGAGTTTGAGGACGAAATAACCAGATTCTACACATGGGATGAGTCAAAGCAATTTTACGTAGCCAAGACCATCTCGACCAATTCATTAGAGGCAAAAATTGATGATGGTGCTTTTATTGAGTTTGACGGAGATTATTATCCGACTATCGAGACAGACAATGCTGGCGTGCCATTCTACTTTAGGAGGGAGGTACTGTATGCTGTTGCTTAAGGAATTGTTTAAAATCTACTCGCCATCCAATAACGAGAAGCGAATGCAGAACTTTATCAAATTATGGATTAAGACAAACGTTCCCGAAGCCGAGATTACTGAAGACAAGGCAGGAAACATCTACGTCAAGAAGGGAATCGACGAAAATTATCCTTGTGTCGTAGCTCACATGGATCAGGTCCAAAAGATTCATTCAAAAGACTTCACATCATTGGAAACGAAGGATTATATCTTCGGTTTCTCACCTAAACACAAACGTCAGGAGGGCTTGGGAGCTGATGATAAAGTCGGTGTATGGGTTAACCTCAAATGCCTCAAAAAGTTCGATATCATAAAAGCAGTATTCTTTGTTGCTGAAGAAACCGGCTGTCAAGGCTCCGGCAAATGCAACATGAAATTCTTTGATGACTGCCGCTTCGTAATCCAATCTGACAGGAGAAACGGCAGCGACTTAATCACTTCAATCGGCGGGTGGACGGAGCTATGTTCGCCTGAGTTCGTAAAAGACATCAATCCCCAACAGTTCGGATACCAGCCTGAAAACGGTATGATTACGGATGTGGGAGAACTGAAAGAGCGTGGCCTAAAGGTCTCAGCGGTAAATCTAAGCTGCGGATACTATGAGCCACACACCGACAGGGAATTTGTGATTAAGCGGGAAGTCGTGAACTGCCTACGCTTTGTCGAACACATCATAAGCACTTGCACCAAAGTCTATCCACACGAAGACACCGGATATCACAGTTACGGAGGCTATGACGACTGGTACGGCTATGAGTGGGAAGGCGATTACGAGATGGCTTACGATGAGATTGAAAGCACATTGCTATTACATCCAACGATGACCAACGAGGAATTAGTCCGAATGTTTAGTGGCTATTTCTTCTCACTGACCGACGACGACCTTGAGCAGATTATCGGTCAGGTACGCAACATTAATTTTATGGAAGATGATGATATTAAACAACTTACAGCATGAAAACTTACAAGAACATCAACACGGAGCTGTTCAGACGATACACTCCGAAAAAAAAGATTGAGATAATCGAATCACTTTCGAAACAGGAAATCTTAGCCGTGACCTCAATTACGATGAAACGGATTGTGAAGGAGGTCGGCCAGAACAGATTCCACTCCCGAGACAAATACTTATGGCTGTCTAAGGAGCGGCAGACAGGTAACGACTGGAATAGCTGGTTCAAAGGCGTGGAGCTGACCAAGGGAACGCTCTATGTGAAGCTTTATGTCCAGTACGAGAACACAGACACCGATGCTTACGAGAAATACACCACGTTCTTTGCATCAGGTGAATACAACGGCGAAATCAAAGGCGCTGATATGAGAGGCAACGACCGCACCTATTATTATGATTATGATAGCGATGACAAGGCCAAGGCTCTCCGTTCAATGCTTTTGGAGTATGTGAATGTAAAATATCGAGATAAGCTTGCATAAAATCGTTCAAAATAAATGGGTGTTCAAAAATAAATCTGGAACGACCAATTTGAACACCCAATTGCTATTCAAACTTAAATCTTTGATTAAATTATGAATAAAAACACCATTACGGCTGTCATCTATGCTCGTGTGTCTTCTCAAAATGATAGACAGGACACAACACGGCAGGTGGCGGATTTGAAAAAATATGCGAGTGCCAACGATATGACAATCCAAAAAATCTTCGAGGAGCACATATCAGGCGCTAAAAGACTTGAAGAGAGGGAAATACTCACACAATGCATGGCATACTGCAAGACTAACTCAATCAAATATTTACTTATATCGGAATTGAGTCGTTTAGGCAGATCGACCTTGCAGGTGCTTCGAAGTTTGGAGATTCTGCATGAGGCTGGAGTTTGCGTGTACATTCAAAACATCGGACTCCATTCTTTGCAACAGAACGGCACTGTAAACCCTATCGCTTCCATCATAATAACAATTCTTGCTGAGATGTCAAACATTGAGCGCAGCAACATCCAGTATCGACTTAATAGTGGTCGCCAGCAGTATATCTTGCGCGGCGGCAAGCTCGGAAGGCGGAAAGGCAGCGTGAAGACCAACGAACAGAAGAAAGAAGAGTATCGGGAGGTCATATCGCTGCTGAAACGAGGCTATTCAATAAGGAACGTTGCGAAGCTCACGGGATTCTCAATACAAACCATTCAAACGGTGAAAAATGAATTTATAAACGACAAACAATAACAATGTAAATTTAACAGAAAGGAGATTATTATGCCAAATTGGGCTTTAACAAGTTACAAGTTTAAAGGTGCCGACGAGAGTCAGGCAAAAGACCTTTATCAGAAAATCGAAGCACTTAACAAGATGGACAAGCCGTTTGTAGAGAATGGCTTTGGAAAACTATGGCTCGGCTGCGTCGTGAACTACCTCGGCGGCGATTATGAAAAGATTTATTGCCGTGGCGAAATCAGCAGCTACGACAAGGATGACGACACGGTTAGTATGTGTTGTGAAACAGCTTGGGACGAAATGCCTGAGTTTCGACACTTTATCGAAAGCAAGTATCCAGGTTCGAAGATCTATTACCAAGTCGAGGAGAGCGGAAACCTGGTGTATGCTACTAACGATCGAGAGGGGAACTACTACCCCGAACGCTACCTGCTCGATATGTACGATGACAACGAGTATTTCTGTGACCTCGAATCAGTTGCAAAATACGTTAGCGGTACAATCGGGAAAGAGGTCAAACCCGATGTGCAAGCTATTGAGACAGCCATAGACGAATATATGGAAGAGCATCCGGAAGAGGAAAATTGGATGTCATTTCATGTCTTTGAAGTGTGTGACGATTAATGAAAATTGGAAAAACGGATTTCGTATCCGTTTTTCTTTTCCTCAATTGTATTATATTACAAAACACCAACATTTTTGTTTTTTCTTCGTACTTAAGCAGCTATAAATATTGCTTAGTGTTTGTGTTTCAGATACATTTGCAGAAAAAAATAATCATGAATTTAAAGAAAAAATTTCCATAGTATGAGCATTAGTCGAAAAAATGATTAAATTTGCGGTTGAATCTGGGGGAGAAATCCCAGATTTGGCAAAGAAAAGCATTTTTTAAGTCCCAGACTATAAAATCGCCAATTTTAAAAGTTACAAAGGACGAAGACTGATGCTCTCTTTCTGTTAGTGTTATCAATTTGGCACAGCCAATTGGTATATAACAGCGTGGGAATATTGTTACTTCGGTTCATTTTGTAACGGGCGTTTGGCGATGCCTTTAGTTTGGTGAACTTGAAAGGATCAAGTCTCACGCTTTTCTTTTAAACGATTAACACTAACTGATTAATTATTAGCCAGCCTTGGTGGGACTTGCAGGCGAGCAAACGTAAGGACCCATGCTTTACAGAATCACAGTAAGACGCTTAAAATTATGTAACGGAGTACGACTTGAACCCGGAATGTCGGTTGAAGTGGTAGTGAACGGCTATGCAAATCCTGTATGGTCAAACGACGGACAGATTGCCGTAGATGCATTCATGAGAGTCTATGGAGTTGACCTTCGAAAGGCTCGTGCTTTGAATGCTTTTGATTTAAATGTGGAAAAAATTGGAAAATCATATTAAAACTATTAACTATGCTTTACAGAATCACAGTAAAATCGCCCAAAAACACAAACGGTGTCCGCATTGAACGTGGTATGTCGGTCGATATTGTTACGAACAGTTTCGGCGACCCAGTATCGACCAACGGTGGCCAAGTTGTTGCTGACGCTTTCATGAGAATTTACGGAATAGACATCAAAAAAGCTGGAGCTTTGAATAGAGCTTGGCTGGATGTAGAAAGGATAGGATAATATGAAAATTAGACTATTAATAAAAGAATTGTTTGCTCCTAAATATGATTTTTTTATTGTCGGGTCTGAAGGAACAGGCAAAACAATTTTAAATAAGAAATTAAGGGGATATGAATACAATAAAAAAGAAGACGAGGGCACACATCATGATGAATATAAAAGCGCTATAGTAAACATTGGTGATAAGATAGTAAAAATAAAAAAAGGTACTGATATTGGTGGAAATAATAATTACAGAACATCCTACAACAAATATATACAAAGCGACACCATTATTGTTTTATTGTTTAACATAGAACAATATATGGAACACAATTCCAATGAAATAAGAGATGTTAGTGGTCGTATAATTGGTATAAAAGATCTACGTGATAATCTTAAAAATGTGTACATCGTTGGAACACATTATGACAAAGTTGAAACAAATTGTTCTAAAAATGCCGTCAGGCAAAAATTGATAAATAATTTAAATCAAGAAGGTGACATCTCGAATTATATTGATTCGGATCATATAGTAATAACGTCTTTTGGACAAGATGATAAGGATAAGGGCTTTTTAATAAACGACAAGAGTCTAAATGATTTAGTGTCAAAATTGTGTAATATGAAAAAAGAACAATAAAATGAAATCAGTGTTATTTGTGCAAGATAAGAACTTGGCTGGTGAAGATTATTTTCGCTGCGATGATTCATTTATAAATATAGATAATCCCAATAGAAATAAGATATTTACTAAATTAGCATATCCGTCTGGTTTGCATATATTTAGGTCGAAAAAATTAAATATTTATATAAGTTTACGGTCGGTGAATATTCATACATATTTGTCCGATGGAAGTCGAGATATTAAAAACAGATTGGTGCCAATAATGTTTTTTTCAAAATTTAAAAATCCATTAGATGTGTATGATGAGTTTATTAAACATTTAACTATATATGAGGACACTGTCAACCAAGATATACTCGAACAGATTAAAAAATGTTTGAAAAAAATGAATATTTGGATGAAAGTTTGTCCTATAGTTTTGGTATTAGCCGTAATCATATCTGTAATTATTTTAGCATTTTAAATAACATCGCTTTATGGAAGACAATAAATCAGTTATATATATAACAACAATAGGACTAGCCAATCATTTTCCTTATTCAGAAGATGAAAAAAATGTTGATTCACAACAAGTCAAAATTTGTGATGAAGAAGCATTAAATCGCAATCCATTCATACGCACATATGATGGGAAACCATTTGTCATTAATAATTGTTATATTGAACATCCATTTAATAAGAATATATATATTCTATTGGATGATGCCAACAAAGTAGAGGCAATTATACAAAAAGATCGTGATAATCAAATAGAAAAAATTGTTGGTATGTTGGGGGCAACTTATTATAGATGCAAACTACATACAACGAAGTATAAGTATAGTAGATTAAAAGCTGAATTAAAAGCTAGATTTGGATTATTTAGAAGTAAGGTGAATGCTGAATTTAATGAAGAAACAAACGAGGAATCAGATTATTCGTTTGATACAAGCTTTACTAAAGGAGGAAATCCTGATGTTGATAGAGCTAAAACATATTTAATTGAAAATCATTTAGAAAATGATATTGAATTAAATAGGTTAATTGAAGATCGTGATAGCAAAATTATGGGCGAAGGTCATATTGTAAAAACTCAGAAGTATTCATTTGATTATACACAAGATTTGATGAAAAGTCTAGAAGCCGCTATGTCTCTTTCAAAAGTCAAATGTTTTAAAGTTGATGCCAATATAGAAACCCAAACAAAAATTAGAGTAAGTAAAAAACTTTCTCTCAATCTGTATTATGATGGCGCTGAAAAGGAAGAGAAGGCAAAAGACTTGGAAAATGTTAAAAATGGTATAATGAGTCAAAAAAAATTTGATGAAAAATGGAATTAAATTAGTGCTATGACCGCTCTCGTAGGAATCCTCAACAAGCGAGCTGCCGTTATTGCAGCCGATAGTGCCGTTACAATTAGTCGTGGCGACAACAAAAAAGTTATAAATACAGCAAACAAGATTTTCCGTCTGTCAAAAACAGAACCAATCGGGGTGATGATATATGGTTCCGCTGATTTCATGAATATACCATGGGAAGTAATCATCAAACTTTACCGGGATAAAAACGCTGGAAAATCTTTCGATACAGTACAGGAGTATGTCAATGATTTTATCAATTTTTTGCGACATGAAAAGCATTGTATCGACAAGGATAGCCAATCAAGCTACCTTTCTTTGGAGGCACTGAGATTCTACTACGGCATATCTCATGGCGCAAAAGCTGATTATGAAGAAGCCATGGAGAACAACACCGACAATGTCAACGATGCAAAAACATTATTAAAATGCGTTAATGACAAGCTGAAACGGGTTGAACATAGTTGCAAAAAAGAAGGTGTTGGGTCTGATTTTGAGGACTATTCGCTCCAGCAATTCCAAAATTATGCTAAGGAAGCAATAGAGAAACTCGAAAAAATGTGCAAAAGAGACAAAATGCCGGGTGCAAAATCAAAATGGGTAAAAGGTTTCTATAACTATATCATATCAAAACTATATTTTGATTACACAGGCGTTGTTTTTGTCGGCTATGGCAATGACGACATATACCCAACTATAATTCCTTTGAAGATTGCAGGATTTGTTGATAACAGGCTGAGATTTTTGATAGAGGAAAGCGATACCATCAAAAATGATAATGATGCTTGTGTCTGTCCGTATGCACAAACCGACATCATGACATCGTTTATGAAAGGCATACATCCAGAAATGTACACAACTGTTTTAGAAAAGGTTGACAATTCGATTGATGCAGCCAAACAGAAAATGATGGACAGTTTTGCTAAAGCAGGTGCAACTGATAAGCAGTTGACAAAGCTTAAAGAGACTAGTTGTGATGATCTTTATGAGAAGTTTAAGGAGGAAATAAAGTCATTCATGTATGACACTTTTGTAACAGGAATTCTTGGTGCTGTTGGCTCATTCAACATTGAAGATATGATAACTATGGCTGAAAGTTTAATATCAATAACCAACCTTCAACGTCATATCACTCTTACAGAAGAATCAGTCGGTGGTCCTGTCGATGTAGCGGTAATCACAAAGTCGGAAGGCTTCGTTTGGGTAAACCATAAGCAATGGTTCCAGCAGCAGATGAATCCGCAGATGATGGAAAGGAGATAAAAGTGGCATTATGAGAAAATCAACACTTCAGTTCGACCAGCCAGCACGCCGAGTTTATACATCGGTGAAGAATGCCGTACAATCATGCGGTCAATTCAAGAAGATAGTATGCAATGACGACAATTTCACCGTCACGGCGAGGCATGGCATGAGCCTTCTGTCGTTTGGCGAAAACATAGCAATTCACGTTGTTGCCATCGGCACACAGCAGACAGAGGTGAGAATTGAATCGGCATCACGAATCTTCCTCAACTTCATAAACGGCGGTGCAAACAGAAAGAACGTCCAGAGCCTCGAAGACTTCATCCGCAACAGGGTTTATAAACTTTGTAGCGACGAGGAAATAAAACTTAAAACGTTTAATAATTAGTAATAAACATTATGATTAGAGGTAAAACCATCTTCCGTTGTACCGACTGCCATAAAGTGTTTATTGGTATTGATGTTGAATTAATGGCAACAGCGTTATCAGCGCCGATTAAATGCCCTAAATGTAGAAGCAATCATACTTTGCCATTGTTTGCATCAAAGCATTTATATAAAGAGATTTGGGAGAAGATGAACAACAAATAAATCAATTCAATTATGAATCTATCAATATCATATCAAGAAATATCCGACCTCCTGTCGAAGACATGGAACAAAAACATCGGATTTGAATTTGTTTGCGATGACACAGTTAAAGTCATTATAAAAGACGTTAATGAGTTCGTGGAGAACAAAGGGCGCTTTGCCAAATTTGCCACCAGTATCGCAACAAAATTAACATCCAAAACCCAAAGCGTTAATGTACGTATTGTGGAGATTTCGAACAACGACGTTGTGCTTGAATTGGGGGCTAACAACGGTACCATCGACTGGCTGTATAAAAATTTTGCATCGTATTTCATTGACCAAAAAACTATAGTGTCAGATCCATCAGACCCCAAAAAGCTTCTCATACGTTTGTCGGAAATAGAATCGTTGAGAAAAACGCTTGACATTATTGAATTAGAGCAGTTGGCTTTTAAGGAGGCATCGGTAATTATAGCTGCAAAACTAATAAGCTAGAATTGAATAAGCATCACGAATCTTTCTAATCTTCATTCGCAACAGGGTTTACAAACTTTGCAGCGATGAGGAAATAAAATTAAGGCAGTAATGATATTGCTTGTGTTTCGCTTTTAAATACAATTTACAAACATTTTTAACATTGTTTTGTAAATAATTCGCTTAATAGTAAATCTTGGTGTATCACACTTCATATCTTTGCAAAAAATGATATATCATGGACACAGCTATTTTTATTCGTGACCAGTACGCCAACGGCGGAGATTACCTGAATTACAATGGGAAGCGTCTGATGTGGAGACCTGATATTCTTTCGGCTGTGGATTTCCCAAAAGGAAGACACATTTACAGCTCCGAAGAACTGGACGTATATGCCCATTGGAACCGGATTTACATCAAAACCTCTTTGTCAGATTACAGTCTGGACATTAAAAACAGATTGGTGCCGGTGTTTTTTATGACAAAGGTATTTGATCCAGTCCACGCCTATTATAATTTTAAGGTTTGCCTTGATAATTATGGCGATACGGTAAACTTCAGTGTACTTGACGAACTCAAAAAAGTTCTGAAAAAGGAACGTTTGAGAAGAATACTATGTCTTGCGTGTTGTGTTTTAATAGCATCGGTTATGTTCCTGTAATCACTCGATCTTATCCACAACCTCAATGCCATATTTCTTTATTTTCTTCACAGGAATATAGATCATGAACTCGTCGAAGGCGATGTACTGTACACCGCTGTTCATGACAATCAGGCCAGCACGTGAATCAATGGTAAGCTTCGAAAATGACTCCTCCATGTCAATCGGGACTTTGTAGAACTTCTCGCTGTCAGCGGTCTCAATATATATCGCATCTTGGGTGATGGCGTGCATGTTGAGTTTAAATTCATACTCCAAATCGGCGTATTTGTTGACAATGTCACAGTTTTCAATTACACTTTCATAGTCGCCAAGCAGTTTATTATCAGTGACTTTTGTTAAAGTTATCCTGTTTTCCCATCCTTTGTAATTGTATGATTTTGTCAGATTCAGCTCCGTGACATCATTCAGGTCTTTTGGGCGTTCAGCCTGATAATAGCAGTGGTCGCCTTCGTCGTAAGGGATGCCGTTTACAAGATGCTTAACAGCTTTAGGATGGACAAGATACACCATCAAACCTTTGGTAATCTTGCCGATTTGCATCACAAAACGAAGCTTCTCAACGATATTATTCTGTTTTTTGTTGTATTTGGTAGCGAAATACAATCCGACATTGGCCGACTTTTCAATAAGCCAAAAATCGCTTCTCGACATCTTTCCGCCGTATTCATTCCAATAGCCCTCAATGTCGAGATCTACAAGATTTTCATTAACGCTTTGTGTTAGCTCGTAAATGCTTGATGGTGAGGAAAAATCGGAATACGATGAAAGGATAAATTTTACATGACTCAGAAGAGTGATTCTTGTCTTATGCAGTTCCTGCATCGCCTCTTTTATCGCTGGCATCTGTTCAAAATAGCCAGAATTCTTGGTGATGTCATCCATAAAAGCGATTACCTTGTCGTATGATTCGGCAAAATCTTTTATGTCACCCTCTTTCGATTCAAATCCACTCCAAGCCTTCAAAAGCAACAGCACCAGAATCGGTATGCTATAATTCTTCTCTTCAATCTCTTCAAGAATATAAAGCATTGATTTTGTGTACTTTTCGTCTTCCCACAGAGGATAAAAATAACTCAAAATGTCTCTGGCAACCTTCTCTGGATTTTTCTTTCTCGACAGTTTTTTCTGATAAAAATCAGAGGCTCTTTCGAATTGTTTCAGTGTTATGGCGAGATCCAAGCCGTCGTCTGTCAACTTGTCGCAATACACGCTGAGGTCATAAAATGTCGCCCTTGCTTTCTGTTCGGTGTTGTAGCAACGCTTTATTCCGTTGGTGTGGATGTTGTGGTTGTCGAGATAATCCTCCAGCTCACTTATTGTATTGAAAAGCAAGCGTGTATTGGCAATTGTGTTCAGCCATTCAAGATATTTCGGCTCGTCTGAAACTGTCATTTTATTCGAATTTTAATTGTTCGATGCAAAGATAATACAAACCATTGATATAAGACAGTGGTGACGATAAATATTTTTAATAAAATCGTCAATAAATGTAATTGTTTTGTATAAATTTACTAAACATTAACATTTTATAAATTTTTCGAGGCGAAAAATGAGATTATTTT
>Ga0265299_10004353_pt1 | contig 13434 bp, 9 predicted proteins | sample AusTroGonzalo_MG_4_FD_193485 | JGI IMG/M metagenome (GOLD analysis project Ga0265299, IMG submission 193485) | Bovine rumen microbial communities from tropical cattle in Woodstock, Queensland, Australia - Gonzalo_02 | ecosystem: Host-associated > Mammals > Digestive system > Stomach > Rumen ...
TGCATCTGCCGTGTCCTGTCAGAGTGAGCTTTTTGCCGGGAATGGTATTTCTCTCTAATATGGTAACTTCGATATCTTTAGAGCCCGCGAGCCTTTTGATCTGGCATGCAGTAAAAAGGCCGGATGCGCCGCCTCCGATAATGCCTATCCTTACCGCTTTCTCACTCACTTTAGGAACCTCAGTCGTCCTTGCCGGACAGTAATACAGCTTCCGAATACATAACGACACCATTGGTCGCATTCGGATGAATGTGATCTAACAGGTATGTGCCGGCAGAAGAAGTCTTCAGTCTGTCGCTAATAAAACCGTTGGCATTTATGAAGATAAATGAATTATCTGAGCAATACTTTTCGAGAGCTGCAGAGAATTCTTCGTTAAGAGCGGTCTTCTCTGCAAAAGACATGCTGCAGAAAGGATCGCCGTCGATCGAATACCACGGAGCGATGAATACGAACTTGCAGTCAGGAGATTTAGCTGTAAGCTGACTTCTCAGGTCGTCTAATCTCTTCACATATTCATCCGAAGTCATTGCGCAGACGCTGTCGTCCCTGTAGCGCACATCGTTCGTACCAAGCGCGATCACATAGAGGTCGGCTTCAGGTATCTGGTCGATACGGTCAAGCATGTAAGATACCGTGCAGCTGCCCTTCGAATAGTTGAGGATCGTCTTATCCGGGAAGAATGCTTCGATAGGTTCGTACCACGGACATCCGCCGTTCTTGGTGCCTTCGGTGATGCTGTCACCGATAAAGCAGATGCTTCCGGCTTCCTGCATGGCATTGTAAAGCGTGCCGCCAACCATCTCGTCAGTCAGCTCCAATCCCACATTCTTCGAACGGATAAAGCCGTTCTCATCGAAGTAATATCTCTCGGTAATCGAACTGATATCCATCTCATCGCCGAAGACTACTCTGGTTACGATCTTATGGGCCTCCGAAGCGCGGTTCATGTCATCGACCGTAAGCTCAGAACGGACTTCAGGGTTGTTCATGATCTCATAGATCGGAACCGCCTTATAGTTGCCGTCAGCAGGTGCATATGTATAAAGAGGAACAATGCTTCCTCCGATGACTGCCTTCGAATCACGGTCGATGTAGACGTCTACGAGCATGCTCGTGTCGCCCTGATACTCACGGTAAACGTTGGCAAAGTTGCCCGGGCAGTAAGCGGTAAACACATTCCTGCCGTCATAATTCTCTATCGTTGCAGGCTCTACCACATGCGGATGGTCGCCAAGGATAATGTCTGCGCCGTTCTCCTTGAAGATGTTGAACCAGACTTTCTGCGTCTCATCGGGCTCATTCAGGAACTGCGTTCCGAGATGAGGGAGAACGATGATGATATCGGGATCAAGGGCCTTGGCAGCCTTGAAGTCTTCTTCAACACCGGCCTTGAGCTGGTCGAACTCTTCGCCTTCGGTTCCGTAGATAATAGAAGTCATATAGGAATACTGACCGTCGATCAGGTCGTTCCTGTCAGTGTAATTGCTTCCGAACGTGTATGAGAGCACGGCAAACTTAATGCCCTGAACCTCAACGATCTTTACCCTGCTGCTGTCCTTCTCAGCCTGGCTTCTATAAGATCCTGTGTGATCCAGACCGATGTCATCCAGAACGTCCAATGTCCTTAATGCACCCGCTTCGCCCTTATCCAGCATGTGATTGTTAGCTGTCGTGACCAGATCGAATCCGGCATCCTTTACAGCCGTTGCGAACTCATCGGGGAAGTTTAGGTAGAGCTCTTTGCCGTCATCGTAATTGCCGGTCGAATAACCCTTATCTGCTCCTGCCATCGGGCCTTCGAAAACTCCTATCGCCATGTCAGCAGAAGATATGTAAGGTTCTGCATTCTCGAAAACATCCGTGAAATCGTATCCGTCGCCCGTATATGCAAGGTTTACCTGGTCTTCCAAAAGGATCAGGTCGCCTGCAAAAGTGATGCGGAAAGCATTATCAAAAGATTCTTTCTGCGCATCAGTCATGGCAGGATATATGATGTCAGTCTGAGGATTGCTGTCGGGAATCTGATTGCCGGATGATTCCTGCTGCTTAAGAAGGTCGATCGAATTGAATATTGCAACGACTGCAAAACCGATTGCCACGAGGAGCGCGACGATCTTAGCAAATGTGATCTTCTTGTTGTCCGCAGTGAATATCTCCGCGCCTGACTTGAGGAACTTGTTGAAGAACTTGCAGAAGAAATCGTTGCCGAACGCAAAGCAGATGATGAATGTTGATAAGATGGCAACTCCCATTACGAACATGACCGGATAGTATCTTAGTGCTTCTCCGATCCAGAGAGTAAACAGTCTGTGGAACACAAAGATCCACAATGAGTTGCGGCCGAACTCCGTAAGGAACGGGATCTTCTTATCGGGAGCAAAACACCTGATCGCATAGATCATGAGGATCGCGATGATGAAGAAAACGATCCTGCCGAACACATCCATCGGTCTCTCATAAGGCTCGAGCTCGAACGCGCCGTTCTTATATGAGAATAAAACCGTAGATACAAATGCCGATATCTCCGCAGAAAAGAGCAGGACTGCTCCGATTATGGCTCTCTTCCAGTATTCTTTGCTGACAAATTCGTTGTTCTTCTCTTCACTCAACTGATAGCCGAGCATATAGAAAGGATAGAATCCTATTATTCTTGCAGCCGCGAAGTGGTTATCAATAGCCGGGAAGAATCCTATTATCAGGGCTGTTACGATCAGGATAAGATTAACGAACTTAAACTTCGCGATGCGGTGAGCCGTAAGTCTCCATACGATAAGTGCGATCAGATACCAGTATGAATAGATAGGCTGGAGATAATCTGTATATCCTTCGATAAATAATGTGATGCTGTTGAAAATGAAGAACAGGAAAATGAGCTTGATTATGCTCTCAAAGCTTCTCGAACGCTCGCTCTTGCCAAAATAACCCGAGACAAATATAAATGCGGGCATATGAAACATATATATATTATCAACCGTTGTATTGATAATGGGCGATGTGGTCTGAAGCTTATAAAGGACATGCCCGAAGACAACGAGCAGTATCAGAAAGCCCTTGATATTGTCCCAGTAAGCACTGCGCTCTTTGTTCTCGATAACGCCAACAGTCATATCAGCTGTCTGCCCCGTCAGTAACTCTTATCTGGAATCTGTCGAATCTGACCTGCTCCGTGTACTGTTCACGGAAGAAGATAGTCTGTCCGAAAGCCGCAAATTCCTTGGTATTCTTCTTCATCCACATCGGAACCGGGATATCGAGCTGTCTGCAAAGCTCAATAAGAGCTATTTCCAGGCATTTGGCATAGGAGGTGTCCGAATCCTCAGTCGTGACCGTCTTAATCTCGGTCATTCTGTTCGCGACGAAAAGTCTGCCTTCCAGAGTCAAACCTTCAATTCCTCCCCAAATTAGTGATTTCTTTGCCACTATTTTGCCTTTTTTGAATCTTAAAGTAAATATTGAGCGTGTTAATATATGGTTGTTCAAAGTAATTGTTCCTTACTTCATAACACCCTCCTTAAGACACTGACACCCCCTCGTCAGTGTCTTTTATTTTCGAAGGTGTAAATTATTGTTGATAGTAAAAATAACAATAAATCCAATATATTAGACTGCATTTATTATTGATTATGTAAAAATCAAGTTGTAAAATGAAGTAACAATTATCTTTGCGGTTCTATGCGTCCGCAAAATCAGGAGGTCACAATCATGAAGAAATGTCCAGATTGCGGTATGGTCATTGCCAACCAGGCTATCAGATGCCCTAAGTGTAAGTATACATTCACATCAGCAGACGAAGGTGCAGGCGGCAGTGATTCTGCAGTAGTGACACCTCAGGCAGCAGCTGTATCAGCAGCAGCTACAGGCAAGTCCGATAAGGTTGCCGGTATTATGCCGATGATCGAAGTTAATAAGGATAACGTTGATACTCTCTATGAGCAGCTCAAGGCAGCTATCGTTAAGAGAAAGACAGAGTTCGATCACTTCATCGATTTCCTCGAGAACAGAACATCCTGGCTCACAGCACCTGCTGAGGTTAAGGGACCTCTCGCTTGCGAGAAGGGACTTCTCATCAGAAGCGTTGCAGTAGCTAAGCAGCTCTTGAGAATCAAGGATACGATTATGCCTCAGCTCGATGAGGAGTCAGCTATCATCATCGCCCTCTTCCACGAAGTTGGTAAGGTCGGTATCGAAGGTAAGCCTCTCTTCATCCAGGAAGAGTCCAGCTCTTTGGGCAGCACATCTACTCTGGGTCTCTCATTCAGCAGCAGATTGTCCGGTTCTTCTTCCAGCTCGAATCCTACATATTCGATCAACAGCAAGCTCGTTCACATGAACGTTGGCGTAAGATCCCTCTTCCTCGTTTCCCAGTACATGCTTCTTTCTGACGACGAGGCTCAGGCTATCAGCTACGGTTCAGATGTTGATCTCTTAGGTGGCAAGCTCTCACCTTACACACTCCTCCTCTCTACTGCTCTCCAGATGCAGAAGACAATCTACGAGGATGCTGATGTTGTATCAGGCTACAGCTTCACAGTTATCAATCCGAGCTAATTGATCAAGTTGATTAATTCTAAGAGGGCTGTCAGATGACAGCCCTTTTTCTTTTGTGAGTAACACTATTTTGTGTTAACTTACATGTAAAGGAAGGGCACTCATATGAAATACGATAACGACAGGCTTGGAGCGGCATTGAAGCTCTACTTGGGAACCGATCCGCTGCCTATGCATATGCCGGGCGGCAAGCGCAATCCTGACTTCGTATCTCAGGCATTCATGCGCGACATCACCGAGATCGGCGGATTCGACAATCTCCACTCTCCCGAAGGTCTTCTCAAAGACATGGAAGACTGCGCAGCATCGCTCTGGAAAGCTGAGAATGCATTCCTCTCCGTTAACGGATCTACCGCCCTGCTGCTTTCTGCAATCTGGAGTGCCTCCGTTCTTAATCCGGGCTCGAAAATCCTCACCGCCATGAACTGTCATCTGGCAGTATGGAATGCAATCGAGCTCACGGGCTCATCCATCGTTCCGCTCATGCCGGCATTTGATCCCGAGCTCCCATTTGCAGGTCATATCTCTGCTTCAGACATCGAGAGGAACCTCGCAAGAGACCCGTCTATCAAGACCGTCATCATTACATCACCCACATATGAAGGTGTCCTGTCCGATACTGACGAGATATTCAGGATAACCAGAAAATACGATGCAATCCTCATCACAGATAGCGCTCACGGTGCTCATCTGGGATTAGACGACAACTTCTTCGGCCCTGATGCCAAGGGAGACCTGGTTATAAAGAGCCTTCACAAGACTCTGTCATCACCTACACAGACGGCCGTCATGCTGCGCCATGAGGGGTGTCCTCTGGAAGTGCCGCTTATAAGACGCGGCCTTGATATTTTCGAGACCTCGAGCCCTTCATATATCCTTTTGCAGGGCGTCTCGAAGTGCCTCGCGCAGCTCAATTCCAAGGGGCCTGAACTGTTGAAGCCGTGGGAAGATGCAATCACCTGCGCAGAGAGCAACTTAAGCTCATTAAGGAACTTCAGGCTCTGGCAGGCGCCTGTAAGAGAGAGGTCGAAGTTCGTACTGATGGGAATGGGCAACAGCCTTTTCGAATACCTGAGAGGAACATTCAACATCGAGTGCGAAGCAAGCTTCCCGTCTCACCTGATCGCCATGACAGGAATCGGTGATACCGAAGAGACACTTAAGAGGTTCTGTGATGCGGTAATCGCAACCGACAATGCGATGGACGGACAGTATATTCCCGCAAACTTCGTCTCGAGGCCGTTCCCGAGATTTGCGATGACGTTAAGGGAAGCAGCTCAGGACAGACTGCGCTGCGTAGAATTGGAGCCTGAATACTGCGTAGGCCGCGTATCCGGAGAATTCATCTACGGGTTCCCGCCCGGAATCCCGCTTATAATGCCGGGTGAGATCATTACGGAAGATACGATAAGGCTCTTGTCTTCGGGCGATATCCACCTCAAGTTAGGCGGAGGAAGAGCTTATCAGGGACTGATACCCGTCTTGCCTTGACGGTTCAATTCCTTCAAAGTATAATTCTCGTATTATAAAAAAGGGAGATTACTTAATATGACAAGAATCGTTACAGTTGAGACAAGAGATCTCGAGAAGTCAGCTAAGGAAGGCGGATGCGGCGAGTGCCAGACATCTTGCCAGTCAGCATGCAAGACATCTTGCGGTGTTGCTAACCAGCCTTGCGAGAAGCTTGCTGAGTAATTCAGTTTTATTTTGAAGCTTAAAGGTCTCATTTTGACGTGGGACCTTTTTTTATGGAAACGAGATATTTATGATCCACTGCTACCAATTTGACGGCCTTAACATCGTGCTCGACTGCTACTCGGGTTCTATCCACATGGTTGATGAAGTCGCTTACGACATGATCCAATGGTATGAGAACGGGCCCGCAGAAGAAGTAATTGAGAAAGCAATCGCTAAGCATAACATCTCCAGAGAAGATGCCGAAGAATGCATCGCCGATATCGATGACCTCAAGACCGCAGGTAAGCTCTATGCTCCCGACAAGTACGAGCATCTGGCGAAGGATTTCCGCAAGAAGAACATCAAGATAAAGGCACTCTGCCTCCATGTTGCACACACCTGCAACCTCAACTGCTCTTACTGCTTCGCGAGCCAGGGTAAGTACCACGGTGAGCGCGCCATTATGAGCTATGAAGTCGGTAAGAGAGCTATCGATTTCCTTATCGAGAATTCCGGTTTCCACAAGAATCTTGATATCGACTTCTTCGGCGGCGAGCCCCTGATGAACTGGGATGTCTGCAAGAAGCTCGTCGAATACGGCAGAGAGCAGGAGAAGATCCATAACAAGAATATCCGCTTCACTCTCACGACAAACGGCATTCTCCTTGACGATGAGGTTACGGAGTTCGCCAACCGCGAGATGCATAACGTCGTCCTCTCGCTGGACGGTCGTAAAGAAGTCAATGACCGCTTCCGTGTCGACTACGCAGGCAACGGTTCTTACGACAGGATCGTTCCTAACTTCCAGCAGTTCGTAGCAAAGCGCGGTAACTTAAGCTACTACATGCGCGGAACATTCACGCATCACAACATAGACTTCGTAAATGACATCAAGCAGATGTTAGACCTAGGATTCAACGAGCTCTCAATGGAGCCTGTTGTTACTGATCCTTCAAGCCCTTCTGCAATTACAAAAGAAGATCTGCCGACGGTCTTCGAGCAGTACGAAGAACTTGCGCGCCTCATGGTCCAGCGCTACAACGAAGGCAGACCGTTTACCTTCTACCACTATATGCTCGATCTCACATGCGGTCCCTGCATCTACAAGAGGATCGCAGGCTGCGGTTCAGGCACGGAATACCTGGCTGTCACTCCCTGGGGTGACCTCTATCCCTGTCACCAGTTCGTAGGTGACGAAGCATATAAGATGGGTTCTATCTACGATGGTGTTCAGAACTTGGAGCTTCAGGACAAGTTCGCTTCATGCAATGCTTACAGCCGTCCTGAGTGCAGAGACTGCTGGGCTAAGCTCTACTGCTCCGGCGGATGCGCTGCCAATTCCTATCACGCTTCAGGCGATATCAACGGCATCTACGAGATGGGATGCGATATCTTCCGCAAGAGGATCGAATGTGCGATCGCGGTAAAGCTCCTGACGTCAGGATTAGAACAGCCCGGTGAGAAAAAAGAATAAGTAATTAAAAAGAGGTCACTTGATTGTGACCTCTTTGCTTTATTACTCAGGTGCATTGATTCCGAAGAACACGTAGTCGTCCAGATTCTCATCGTCTCCGAAGAATCCCGGAGGTGTGAAGTATGCATCGTCATCTGCGAGGACTTCTTCAGCGGACTTATCGAAGTCATATCCGATATAGACATAGAGCAGGATGCCGTCATAACCTTCAGGAACGAGGAAGTAAGATGTTGATGTGATCTGAACCGTGGTCCTGTTGATATAATATCCGTCATCCTGATACTCATAGCTGCTGCTTAATACTTCGTCTTCACGGTATTCGTAATAAGCCACGTTATATCTTGATCCGTTGTAAATGACATCGCCGTACACGCGGAAACTGTCGATCTGAGTAGACATGTTGACAGTTGGGAAAGTTGCTCCCGTATAGTAGTCTACGTATCCTACGTTGTGATATGAGAAGAATGACATATATACACTGGAAGGCTCTCTCGAACAAATCGGGAAGAGCTGGGTGTATGTTACTTCGTAGATAACATAGCCATCGATCGTGGAATCAAATACGGTAACGATCGGTCTGCTGACCGTCGCTATGTAATTCATGTTCTCATTGACAATGTTGTAACTGGAATCGAAGCAATAATCGCAGAAGTAATTACGGACAGTTCCGTCAGCCATCTTAAGATCCTTGCCGACTCCCCACGGTGTATCTACATCAGAAACGTAATACTCGCCGAATGTTTCTTCTGCATCAACATATTTGAGGTCATTAAGATCTAGAAGCGGTCTTACATCTTCAACGTCATCTTCAAAATAATCAGAGGTTGTTTCTTCCTCGTCTTCATCGTCAGCAAACGGATTTCTGGTGTTTCCGAAGCACCCTGTCAACGACAGGGATAACGCGGAAATCAACAAAATCGCTACCAAACGTCTCTTCATAAAGTTACTATCCCCTTTTTTCTATTATCCCTTTCTCATTGATTTTTGATTATACCATCTGATGAGTCTTTTATATATAAAGGACATTGTTTTCGCAAGCTCGAAAAGCAATTGCCACAACAAAACCCAAAGTAAAAAGCGGCCGCGAATGGCAGCCGCTTTGTTGTTTTATTCGAGTTCGAATGCGCCGGTGTAGAGCTGATAGTACGTACCCTTCTCGGCGATGAGCTGTTCGTGAGAACCTCGCTCGATGATCTTGCCGTGATCCAATACCATGATGACATCTGAGTTCATGACGGTCGACAGACGGTGTGCGATAACGAATACCGTGCGGCCTTCCATGAGCTTGTCCATACCGCGCTGGACGATCGCCTCCGTACGGGTATCGATCGAAGACGTAGCTTCGTCGAGGATCATTACCGGCGGATCTGCAACTGCCGCTCTGGCGATGGCAAGGAGCTGTCTCTGACCCTGGGAGAAGTTAGCACCGTTATTGGTAAGCTCGGTGTCGTAACCCTTAGGAAGACGCTCGATGAAGTCAGCCGCGCCTGCAAGTCTTGCAGCCTCCTTACACTCCTCATCGGTAGCATCAAGTCTGCCGTAACGGATATTCTCCATAACCGTACCTGTGAAGAGGTTTGTCTCCTGAAGAACGAGACCCAATGATCTTCTCAGATCCTTCTTCTTGATCTTATTGACGTTGATTCCGTCATAACGGATCTTACCGTCAGCGATATCGTAGAAGCGGTTAATGAGGTTTGTGATAGTCGTCTTACCTGCACCTGTAGCACCAACGAAGGCAACCTTCTGGCCCGGCTTGGCAAATACGGATACGTCGTAGAGCACCTGCTTCTCGGGAACATAAGCGAAGTCGACAGCGTCGAGGAGTACGTCACCCTTAAGCTCTGTATAAGTGATTGTGCCGTCAGCCTTGTGAGGATGCTTCCATGCCCAGCGGCCTGTCTTGTGCTCAGCCTCTGTGATCGTGCCGTCTTCTGCGATATTAGCATTAACGAGAGTTACGTAACCGTCGTCTGTCTCAGGATCCTGATCCAGGAGATCGAAGATTCTCTGAGCACCGGCACCAGCCATAACGATAGCGTTCATCTGCATTGTAAGCTGGTTGATGTTACCCATGAACTGCTTACTCATGTTGAGGAACGGAACGAGGAGCGAGATGTCGAATATCATGCCGGAGATCGATACGTTCGGTGTGTGCAGAGCGATCATGAGACCGCCTCCTACAGCGAGGAGAACGTAAACGATATTACCGATGTTGTTAATGATCGGCGCGAGAATATTCGCATAAGTATTAGCCTTTGCACTGTCTTCAACGAGACCGTCGTTTACCTTGTTGAACTCGTCGGTAACCTTCTTCTCGTGGTTGAATACCTTAACTACCTTCTGTCCGTTCATGATCTCCTGAACGAAGCCTTCTGTGGCAGCTACAGCCCTCTGCTGTCTGATGAAGTACTTGGCAGAACCTGCACCGACCTTGCTCGTAACGAACATCATGACGATGATTCCGAGGATTACGATGAGCGTCATCCACAAGCTGTAGTAGATCATGATTCCGAAAACAGCGATAACTACAACGCCTGCCCTGATGATGGTCGGCAGTGCCTGGGATACCATCTGTCTTAAGGTGTCGATATCGTTTGTGTAGTGGCTCATGATATCGCCGTGCTTATGCGTATCAAAATACTTGAGAGGCAGAGACTGCATCTTGTTGAACAGATCGGTTCTTAATCTGTGCATGAAGCTCTGTGTCATATGAGCCTGAAGCTGTGACTGCAGTACGCTGAGCGATATGGCAACAACATAAAGGCAGATAAGAGGGATGATATAAGACAGGATCTGCGGTCTTGCGCCTATCCAGTCACCGGACTTATAAGATGCCTCGATAATTGCAGTGATCTTCTGGAGCAGAATACCCGGAGCCGCTGCCGTAACGGCACCGACAAGTGCACAAATGACGATGATGATAAAGAGGACCGGAGAACACTTAACGTAGTACTTTACGGCTCTCTTGAGACTGCCCATGGATCCGACGACCTGAGACATTGAAGCAGGTCCTCTGTGTCTTCCGCCGGGTGCGGGTGCTGCCTCTACGGGCTTCTTGGGAGTATTGGGTTTCTTACTCATCACCTGATCCTCCCTTCGTCTGTTCTTCGTAGATCTCACGGTAGATCGGGTTGGACTTGAGGAGCTCTTCGTGAGTTCCCTTGCCCGCGATCATACCGCCGTCCATGATTATGATCATGTCGCATTCCTGAACGGAAGCAACTCTCTGAGCAATGATTATTTTCGTAGTCTCAGGAATATATTCCATGAATCCCTTTCTGATCAGCGCATCAGTTCTGGTATCAACAGCTGATGTGGAGTCATCGAGAATGAGGATCTTAGGACGCTTGATGAGCGCACGTGCGATACAGAGTCTCTGCTTCTGACCGCCGGATACATTGGTACCGCCCTGCTCGATATAAGTGTCATATCCTTCAGGGAATGTTGAGACGAACTCATCTGCCTGGGCTATCTTACAAGCGGCAACGAGTTCTTCGTCAGTCGCATTCTCATTACCCCATCTGAGGTTCTCTGCGATCGTACCGGAGAACAGTTCGTTCTTCTGGAGAACTACGGAAACTGCATCTCTTAATGTCTTGATGTCGTAATCCTTTACGGGAACGCCGCCGACCCTGACCTCACCTGCCGTGACATCATAAAGCCTCGGAATGAGCTGGATCAAAGTAGTCTTGGATGAACCCGTACCGCCTAAGATACCGACTGACATTCCGCTGTCGATATGAAGGTCGATATCAAAGAGTGCATCTCTGGCAGCATTCTCGGAATACTTGAAGGCAACATCCGTAAAATCGATGGAACCGTCAGCAACTTCCATGACGGGATTTGCGGGATTGGTGATGGAAGGTTCTTCATCAAGAACTTCAACGATACGTCTTATTGCCTCGAGAGACATCGTGAGCATTACGTAGACCATGGATACCATCATGAGTGACATGAGGACCTGGAATCCGTATGTCATAAGAGCTGAGATCTGGCCGACGTTGATGATCTCACCCTTGCCTTCGATTACGAGCTTGGATCCTACATAGAGGATAAATGCCACGTTGAAGAAAAGGCACATCTCCATGAGAGGAGCGTTAAGACCTACGATCTTCTCAGCCTTGGTAAAGTCGAGCTTAATGTTGGAAGAAGCCTTGCCGAATTTATCCTTCTCATATTCTTCTCTGGCAAAGCCCTTAACGACACGCATGCCGCGGACATTCTCTTCGATAGATTCGTTGAGTTTATCGTACTTCTTGAATACCGCACGGAAAGCCGGCATTGCGAGCTTACCGATGATTATGAGACCGATTCCCATTACAGGAACGACGATAACGAATGTCGTTGCAAGAGAGCCGCCCAATACATATGCCATGACGATAGCAAACGCGAACATAAGAGGAGCTCTTACGGCAATTCTGATCGCCATCATGAATGCGTTCTGGACGGTAGTAATATCTGTGGTCATTCTCGTTACGAGAGATGATGTTGAGAACTTGTCTATGTTTCCGAAGGAGAATTTCTGAACCCTGTTGAAGATATCGGCTCTGAGGTTGCCTGCAAATCCTGCAGAAGCCCTCGCCGAGAACTTGCCTGCAAAAGCACCGCATGCGAGTGAAGCGACAGCAGCAAGAGCAATGAAAACACCTGACTTCAGGATGTCGTTCATCTGAGCACCCGCCTCAATACTGTTGACCATGGGTGACGTTATAAATGGTATCAATACTTCAAGTATTACTTCGCCGATAATGAATACAAGACCAAGGATCGTATCCTTCTTGTATTGGCGCAAGGATTTCAGCAATTTTGGTATCAAAGGAAACTCCTCCCGATTTTAAAAGACACTATATTATAGAACACGGAAAAAGATTTTTGTATTTATTATTTTATTATTTTGACGAACATCGGTTGCGATGATATTATTGTCTTTGGCTTTATTTAGATAATAAATAGAGCAAGGGAGGAATTATAATGCCTGTAACAGATTTGTTGAGACGCAATGCCAAAGAGCACGGCGATGAAGTAGCTCTTGTAGAGCTCAACCCGGCAATGGAAGATACGAGGAAGATCTCATTCAAAGAATACGATCTTGTTCAGCAGACCAAGGCTATGCCTTACCGTCACGAGATCACATGGCAGATCTTCGACGAGAAGTCCAACAGAGTAGCAAACATGCTCCTGGGACGCGGAATCAAGAAGGGCGATAAGGTCGCTATCCTTATGTTCAACTGCCTAGAGTGGCTGCCCATCTACTTCGGTATCCTGAAGACCGGTGCTATCGCAGTCCCCTTCAACTTCAGATATACGGCAAACGAGATTTCTTACTGTGCGGATCTGGCCGAGATCTCGGTTATGTTCTTCGGTTCAGAATTCGTAGACAGACTTAATATCAACGCAGAAGAGCTTGCAAAAGACAGACTTCTTCTCTATGTAGGCGACGGTCAGGCTCCTGAGTTCGCAGAGAACTACTGGCAGCAGGTTGCTGATTATTCCAGCAGAGATCCCTACATCGAACTTACTGAAGAAGACTACGCAGCTATCTATTTCTCATCAGGTACAACCGGATTCCCGAAGGCTATCCTTCACCCTCACAGAAGCCTTACACAGGCAGCTGAGATGGAAGCTATCCACCATGAGACAGGCAAGAACGACTGCTTCCTCTGCATCCCGCCTCTCTATCACACAGGCGCTAAGTTCCACTGGATGGGATCTTTGTGGACATGCAGCAA
>Ga0265299_10004354_pt1 | contig 13432 bp, 16 predicted proteins | sample AusTroGonzalo_MG_4_FD_193485 | JGI IMG/M metagenome (GOLD analysis project Ga0265299, IMG submission 193485) | Bovine rumen microbial communities from tropical cattle in Woodstock, Queensland, Australia - Gonzalo_02 | ecosystem: Host-associated > Mammals > Digestive system > Stomach > Rumen ...
GCTCAGGAAGGCGGCGGAGAACGCCCTCAAGGACCCCGTGGGGAAGGCGGCTGTCGTAGCTACCGTGACCCTCGAGCTCGGCATAGACATCGGCGGCCTGGACGGCATCGTGCAGATCGGTTCCCCTATGACCTGCAGCAGCATGGTGCAGAGGGTCGGGAGGTCCGGCCGCAGGGGCAACCGTCAGTGCATGACGATCATCTGCAACGGCGACCCTGTGAAGTGGTGGTCGTACGTGGAGGGCGTGGACACCAACCTCGTGAAGGCAGTTGCGCTCACGCTGCTGGTACTCAGGGAGAACTGGACCGAGCCCCCCTCTCCTGCGGCGCTCCCGTACGGGCTGCTCTACCATCAGACCATGGAGTACCTTAGGGCGGGGCTCGGCGCGAAGTTCCCGATGCTCGTCTCCGACGTGCTCTCCATGTACCCGTTCAGGGAGATCTCCCAGGAGGACTACAGGATCCTGATAGGCCACATGGTCAACCAGGACCAGCTCATCCAGATGGAGGACGGCACGCTCCTCATCGGCCCCAAGGGCGAGAGGACCGTCTTCAACCGCGACTTCTGCTCCGTGTTCAAGGTGAGGAAGGAGGTCGAGGTCATGTGCGAGGGGAAGCCCGTGGGCTCCATCCAGGAGCTGCCCGAGGTCGGGGACCTAATACAGCTCGCCGGCGGCATTTGGGAGGTCGTGGAGGTCAAGGAGGCGCAGCTGACGGTGAACGTCATCGAGTCCGACGGCAACGCGAACAACCCGTGGAAATCCGGCACCCCTCCGCTTGACCCGAGGGTGATGGAGATGATGCGCGCGGTGCTCCGCTCGGACAGGAGGTACCCGTTCCTCGACGAGGCCGGCAACGATGCACTCGATGCCTGCAGGGCGACCGCGAGGGAGTGCGGGATGACCGAGCTATTCACCTACATCGACGCCGACACGATCAGGATCCATCCGTGGGTGGGGACGGTGCAGTTCGACACCCTCCGCAGGATAATAGAGGGCATGGACGGGGTGGATTCCATCCGCTACGTTCAGCCATACTTCATCGACGTGACCTGCGACATGACGCCCGAGAAGCTCCTCGACGGCGTGCGCCGCTTCGTCAAGAGGGGCGACCCCGAATCCCTGGTAACCGACAAGGACCTGGTCCGCGCCGGGAAGTACGACAGGTTCGTGGCGCCCGCGCTGCAGTCCAAGGCGTACGCCAGGGACAGGCTGGACTTCGACTTCGAGCTGGACCCTGATTCCCGATCGTGCGCCGTGGAACAGGCACTTGGTCTGGTACTCGGGCTCGCTGGAAGCGTACATCCCCAGCTTCTTGTAGTGGCCCTCGTCCACCGGCGAGATGATCACCGAGGAGTGCACGTCGGAGCCCCTGAGGAGGGGCAGCGCGGACAGCGCCTTCTCCGCCTGCGGGTCGTGGTTCGCCATGATGGCCAGGGCGACCAGCATCTCGTCCAGGTGGAGCCTGGGGTTCTTGTTGCCCAGGTAGTCGACCTTCAGCCTCTGCATCGACTTGATCACGTCGGGGGAGATCAGCATCGCGTTGTCGTCGATCCCCGCCAGGGTCTTCAGGGCGTTCAGCAGCATGGCGGACGATGCCGTCAGCAGCGGGGACGCCTTGCCCTCGATAACGGTGCCGGAGGGCAGCTCCGCGGCCACCACGGGCCTGTCCGTCTCCGTCATCCTCTGCCTCACGGTGTTGACCACCTTGCGGTAGGTGACGTCGATGCCGGCCTGCTTCATCAGGATCTCGGACTTGAACAGGACGTTGTCGTCGATGCGCCCCTCCTTGCGGTCCCTCAGCGCGGTGAAGTAGCGCCTGATGATCTCCTCGTTGGCGGCCTTCCTGACCTTCTCGTCGTCGACGATGCAGTTCCCCGCCATGTTGACTCCCATGTCGGTGGGCGACCTGTAGAGCGACTTCCCGAAGATCCCCTTTAGGATGGCGTCGACCACGGGGAACACCTCGATGTCCCTGTTGTAGTTGACGGTGGTCTTGCCGTAGGCCTCGAGGTGGAACGGGTCGATCATGTTCTTGTCGTTGAGGTCGGCGGTGGCCGCCTCGTACGCGATGTTCACGGGGTGGTTCAGCGGGATGTTCCAAATGGGGAACGTCTCGAACTTGGCGTACCCTGCGGAGACCCCCCTGCGCTTCTCGTGGTAGAGCTGCGACAGGCACACGGCCATCTTCCCGCTGCCCGGTCCGGGGGCGGTGACGACGACCAGGGGCTTGGTGGTCTCGACGAAGTCGTTCTTGCCGTAGCCCTCGTCGCTGGCGATGAGGTCGACGTTGGACGGGTACCCCTCGATCGGGTAGTGCCTGTAGACCTTGAGGCCCAGCGCCTCCGCCTTCTTCTGCAGCTGGTCTGCGGCGGGCTGCCCGGTGTATTTTGTGATGACAAGGCCGCAGACATGGATCCCGCGGTCGGTGAATGAATCGACTAGCCTGAAGACCTCGGAGTCGTAGCCCACCCCGATGTCCTTGCGGATCTTGTTCTTGACGATGTCCTCCGCGTTGATGACGACGATGGCCTCGGCCTCCGAGCCGAACTCCATGAGCATCCTGATCTTAGAATCGGGCATGAAACCGGGGAGGACGCGGGACGCGTGATAATCATCGAAGAGCTTTCCCCCGAACTCCAGGTAGAGCTTGCCGCCGAACTGGCCGATGCGCTCCCTGATGTGCTCGGACTGCGTCCGGAGGTACATCTCATTGTCGAATCCGCTTAGCATTGTTGGCAATTGTCCTCTTAGCAGATAAACCTTTTCTACGATTGGACTCGTAATGACGGTTATTCAAAAGAATATGACTGATTTTTTAGTAGATTATTAGATGATTGTCTAATTACAAATTTGATTTTTAGATGATTGTAGTGATGCCATGAGCAGGGCGCCCATGGCGAATCGCGATATAGTCGGTGACCCATCACCCAGGTCATGGAAGCACCGGCGTTCTTCATCCGCCGCAGGAACGAGGCCATGGAGGCCGCACGCCCCGTTTTCAAGGGGACCACACCCATGAGGCCCCCGTCCTGGTCCCCCCTATCCGAGACCCTGAAGCACGTCGACAGGGACGTCAGGAAGCCGTTCCTGGCGGTGGACGGGGACAGCCTCGCCTCCGGCAGGCTGGGCACCGAGGTGATGAAGAACCTGCGCGTGCGCGGAGCGGACATCTGGCTCTTATCGTATGTGGAGATAGCCGAGGACGTCTTCGATGCTTTCAACATGGGCGCGGACATGCTCCTCGCACCCCTGCACACCATCGGCTCCATGACGGCCCTGAGGGACATCCACGGGGTCTCCGACAGCGTCATCCCGACCCTCTTCTGCTCAGAGGGCTCCGCCGCGGGCATCAAGGGGCGCATCGGGGTCTGCGAGGCGCTTTCCATGCTGGCGGACGAGGGGTTCACCAGATGCTGCGTCTACGACACGGATGGGACTGTGGATTGGGATGCCGTCAGGGAGGACTATCCGTCGGCGATCCCCTTCTCGGACCGCCACATAGAAGGCTTCGGCCTGACGTTCGCAGCGTGCGATCCCCGAGCGCCCTGGCTATCCGCGTTTTGGAATCGGAGTACGTCTCCTCGACCGGGTGCCCGTCGGTGCCCTCGATCTTCACCATGCCGATGAGCCCTATGCCCATCGACCTGCAGAACCTCTCCACGACCTTCTGGGCAGGGCCCCCGTCCTGGACTTCGCGGCCCCCGCACAGGAGAGCCAGGCACTCCTTCGGACGTGCCAGCTCGCGGCGGTTCCAGTACAGCTGGAACCTCCCCAGGGCCCTGACCGTCGGGGATGACAGCCCGTCGAAGAAGATGGGGGAGGCTATGACCAGGAGGTCCGACTCGCCGAAGGACCCGTAGACGAACCTCATATCGTCGGCGACCTTGCAGGCGCCCGAGGATGCGCATGAGTCGCAACCGTCGCAATCCGCGATGGACATGTCGGAGGGGTAGAACATCCTCACCGAGAAGCCGCGGGACGCCAGCTCCTCAGCGGCGGCCCTGCACATGGCCGACGTGTGGCCCTTCGGATCCCCGCTGCCGCAGATTATCGTGGCGACTCCCATGGCCCGATTATCGGGCCTTCGGATAATTACCTTTACTATCATTGATATTACCGGGCATGCAGGGCAGGTACGTTCTGACGGACGATCCCGGGATCGGCTCCGATTTCCTCGTGACATCGAGGATAAGGAGATGCAACGGGTGCTCCACGTGCATCACGTCGTCCCCCGGCAGGTGCTCGCAGTACGACGACCTGTCCCCGGAGATCCCGAGGATCCTGTCCTCGGGGGTGCTGGTCATCGAATCGGCCGTGGACGGCGGGATGGTCCGCATGCCCATGAGGAAGGCCGTCGAGAGGCTCTCCAACATATTCCTGGCATGGACCGATGCCGGGTGGAACGTCCCCCAGGACATCTCCAGGACGTCCCTCAGGGAGGTCCTGGTCAGCTGCGCGGGGGAGGGCTCGGAGGAGTTCGAGCACTACATGAAGGAGATGCTTCTGAAGGGACCCGTGCAGAAGATGGTCTTCGAGTACAAGCGAGGGGGAAAAGGGTAAGGGGTTTGAGGATGAGGGGGCGGGCCCCCTCTTCAGTTTCACTCCTTGGGGGTGTTGTCCCAGACCTGGACGAACTCGACGCGCTGGACGCCGAAGATCTCGCGGACGTCGGAGACGACCTTGTACTTGGCGATCATCCAGTTCTGGTCGAACTTGCAGCGCTCGGACTCGGTGATGACGACCTTGTCGTCGGCGAAGGCGAACTCGAAGCCCTCTGCGGACTCGAAGGCGGCGTTGATGACGGCCTTGGCCTTCTCGTTGTTGTCGGAGATCTCCTCGGTGACGGTGAACTTGTAGTGGAGGTCGTGTCCGGCGAGGTGGTTGTTGAAGTCGACCTTGACACGGCCGGCTCCGACGGACATGACGATTCCGGTCTTGTTGCCCAGGGAGACGGGCATACCGGGGTAGGGGTTGATCTCCTGCTTGTAGAACTCCTTGATCGGGTGGGTCTCGATGAGCTTGGGGTTCCTGGCGCCGGCGGCTTTCTCGCAGGGGATGGTGACCTCGGTCTCCTTTCCGATCTCGGCTGCGGCGACGGCGGCGTCGAGGTCGGGGAAAAAGCTCTTGGATCCGACGATGTAGGTGATGGGCTCGTAGGTCATCCTCTCGTCGTAGATCCCGGCCTCCTCGGCGGCGGCCTTGTCGGTCGTGTCGAAGAGCTTGTCGTCCATGTCAGCGAAGTAAGCGCAGTAGTTCAGGCGCACGATTTTCTTTGCATCTGCCATTTTGAATCACCTGATGTGTGAAATGGAATGGGCGGACGATACGTCCCCTATTATAAAGATTATTGCCCGCGCGTCCCCGCGCGCCTACTAAAATAAGCGACTGAAAACGTTATAAACGGGAGCGCGATTGTCCAGACCTGCCTACCAACCATGCCGCCTTTGCATAGCCCGGTAGTGCGGCTGACTTGTAATCAGCAGGTCGGGGATTCGAATTCCTCAGGCGGCTCCATTCCCCCTTCTTGGCACATCGGTTCAGGATCAGTATCCTCGGCCTGTCGTAGTCCGTATTGATGACGCATTCTATCCCGAAGACCTTCCTGATGTTCTCGGGGGTGAGGATGTCCATAGACGGCCCGGAGTCGACGACCTCCCCGTCGTCGATCATCAGGATCTCGTCGCAGAACCGCATAGCCAGATCCAGGTCGTGGATGATCAGGCAGGCCATGAACCCCCGCTCCTTCACGGTGGAGCGGATCGTCTGCAGGACATCGATCTGGTACCTTATGTCGAGATTGCTCGTGGGCTCGTCCAGCATTATGAGCCTGGCACCCTGAGCGATCGCCCTGGCCACCAGGACCCTCTGGGCCTGCCCGCTGCTCAGCCTGTTGAAGGGCCGGGAGGCGTACTCGGCGACGTTCATGTCCCTCATAGCCTCCCAGGCGATCTCCCTGTCCCGGTCCGTATAGTTCCAGGCGATGTAGGGCAGGCGTCCCATCAGTACCACCTCGTAGACCGACGGAGGTATTTGATCGATGGAGCTGGTCTGCGGGACGAACCCTATGCGCTTGGCTATCTCGGTACGCGTCAGTCCGGAGAGGTCCTCCCCATCCAATACGACCTCCCCGGAAGATGGCTCAAGGATGCGTGTGATGCATCTGATGAGGGTCGTCTTGCCCGACCCGTTGGGCCCGACGATCCCGAGGACCTGACCTTCCTCCAGATGCAGAGAAATATTCCGCAGGTCCTCCTTCTCGCCGTAGCTGAAGTTCAGACCCGTAACATCCAAGGCCATGTTAACACATAATCAGTAATACTATTTTAGAATTCGTGTTACGTCTATAAATATGACCAAAGATATCTCCAACTATGGATTCCAAATTCATAGCGATCATCGCGGTCGCGGCAGTGGCGGTGATTGGAATCGCCGCCTTCGTCGTGCTATCTGGCGGATCGGAGCATAAGGATGTGGGAGGATACGGCCTCGAGATCTTCGGGAACGTCGACGGCGACAACGACGTCGACTCCAAGGACGCCGAGCTCCTCCAGAAATATCTTAACGCAAAGGAGAAAGGGGAGACCCCTCCCTCGATCACTTTGGACCTGGCCGACGCCAACGACGACGGCAAGGTCGATTCTAAGGACGTGGATGAGATAAAGACCATCGCGTCCGGGAAAGCGAAGTACATCCATTTCCTGGACGGCAACCAGCAGGAGATGAGGGTGTCCACCGACATCAACCGCATCGGCGCGGAGTACTTCTGCAACACCGAGCTCTGCATGATCCTCGGCGTCATGGACAAGGTCGTGGCCGTCGACTACGCCCCCTACATGCAGAAGGAGTTCTACTTCCAGGACGAGACCCAGAGGGCCAACGTCAAGAACATGGTCAGCATGAACTCCCCCGACTACGACATGGTCAACTCGTTCGAGCTGGACGTCCTGTTCACGTTCTCCTACGACCCCGACCTCAACGCAACCAAGCAGGCCAAGCTGGTGGACTGCGATGTCGTCTACCTGGGGCTCTACTACCCCAACCTCCTGAAGGCCGAGAACTCGGACTACGTCCACGGCATCCTGAAGGCGGGGTACATCCTGGGCAAGGTCGACCGCGCCGAGGCCTACGTCGACTGGATCCTCGGCCAGCTCAACTACCTCATGGACAAGACCAAGGACATCCCGGAGGCCGACAAGCCCCACGTCCTGATGACCAACTACCAGAACAGCTACCTCTCCGACGAGACCCGCACCAACATGACCGCGTACGGGTACAACGACCCGCAGGGCCAGGCCCTCCTGGTCGCCGGAGGCCACAACATCCTCCAGGACATCAGCGAGGAGGCCTACAAGAGCGGCTACAGCAAGGCCGTGCAGTACGACGCCGTCTTCAACGACGACCCCAAGGTCTACGCCGACTACATCTTCTGCCACACCGTGCAGTACACCTACGCGGCGACGGAGATGAAGGGCGTGTCCCACGGGTACTGCACCAACGACTACTCCGACTTCATCAAGGCATGGAACTTCGCGTACGACAGGCCCCTGGTCGCCGACGAGCTCGGAACCAAGGATCACCTCCACATCAACTCCGGGGACCTGAGGAACGGCTGCAGCGGGGGAGTGCTCCTGGCCGCATACCTGGCCAAGGTCATCAACGGGGACCTCTTCGAGGACCTCGACCCCGTGGCCCTCCACAACAGCTACGTGAAGGACTGGCTCGGAGTGAGCGGATACGACGTCACCACCCAGGCCGTCGTCATCTACCCGAGCGTCTGATGACAACGAGGGGGCCACGGCCCCCTCCCCTTAACCCGAGAACGGTGAATCGATGGACTGGGAGCTGACCTGGAAGGAAGAGCTCGAGGGCACCACCCGCAGGGACCTGGACAGCAAGGGGTTCTGGGATGACAAGGTGGGCAGCCTCCTGGATAACAGGGGGTTCGGCTCGGACATGACCCAGTGGCAGCTATCCGTCCTCGATCCGTCGGAGAATGACAACTGCATCGACATCGGCTGCGGATGCGGCCGCCTGTCGATCCCCGTCGCGAAGATGTGCAAGGGCATCGTGGCCCTGGACGGATCCGGTCCCATGCTGGACGAGCTGTCCGCCCGTGCGGCCCGCGACGGGATATCAAATCTAGAGATTGCCAGGTCCCAATGGCAGGAGTACGAGCCTGCGATGCGCTTCGACCTGGCGTTCGCCTCGTTCTCGATGTTCATGCGCGACATGCGCCGCCAGCTCCTGAGGATGTCGGAGTGCTCCGACCGCTGCGTGGTGTTCGCGTCCGCCGACCTCAGGATACCCGAGCCGGCGCAGTGGGCCGTCCTGGGGAGGACGGTCACCCGCTACTCGGATGCCGAGATGATATTCGGCATCGCCGGGCAGGCCGGGTTGGAGCCGGAGCTCGTCATAGAGTCGTTCGACAGGGAGGCCCCGGCGGATCCTGAGAAGGCGATCCAGAGGATGGCGCCCATGTTCGGTGTGAGCCCCGACGACGAGAAGCTGAGGGAATATGTCCTCTCGGGACGTTGCGCTGAGGACCTCTCCGAGGTCCATGCGGGGGCGATATCGTGGAAGAGCCGATGGCGGAGGCGAGGGGCGAGATCAAGCGCCTGCACAAGCGCAGGATACTCTACATCGTGGTCGCCACGATCGCCCTGGTGCTTCTCATGTCGTGGTCGGTAACGATCAGCTCCACCACGATCACCCCGGTCCAGGTCTACGAGGTCCTCATCAACGCGATATTCCCGGGGACCTTCGACGTCCCCTACAGGACCACCCACATCGTGCTTAACACGTACCTCCCGAGGGTGCTCATGGCCATGGTCGCCGGCGCGCTGCTCGCCATCGGCGGAGCGGTGACGCAGACCATCATGCGCAACAGCCTCGCCACCCCGTACACCCTCGGTGTATCGTCGAGCGCCGCCTTCGGAGCATCCCTCTCCATCCTCTTCGGCATCACCGCCGTCGCGGGAAGGTACGGGACCATCCTGAACGCCTTCGCGTTCTCCCTGATCCCGGCGATGATGATCCTGCTGGCCTCGTCCAGGAAGAACATGTCCCCCGCATCGATGGTCCTCATCGGAGTGGCGATATCCTACGTGTTCAGCGCCTGCACCACGCTCTCCCAGTATTTCGGGGACGCGGAGGCGACCAAGACTGCCATGTTCTGGACCGTGGGCGACCTCAACAGCGTCCTCCTGGAGTTCGTCCCGTACGTCGCTGTAACGCTGGTGGCCACCTTCATCATCACGATGTACCTCACGAAGAACATGGACGCCCTCCGCATGGGCGACGACACCGCCACTTCCCTGGGGGTCAACGTCCACACCACCAGGGTCGTGCTCATGGTCCTGGCCTGCTTCTCCACCGCGGTGGTGGTCAGCTTCGTCGGCGCCATCGGGTTCATCTGCCTCCTGGCGCCCCACATCTCCAGGCTCATCGGCGGTGGGAGCATCAGGTTCCTCATCCCGGCATCCGCCGTCACCGGCGCGCTTCTGCTGACCATCGCGGACATCATCGCCAAGGACCTGGTGAATCCCATAATGCTCCCGGTCGGAGCGATTACCGCCGTGATCGGCGGACCGGTCCTCGTCTACCTCCTGTTCAAGAGCCGCAGCTCATCGTTCCGATTCGCTGGGAATTGGCCCTTGCGGCGTTGATGGATTCCTGAATCTTCTTGAACTCGCGCCTCTGCAGGTACGTCAGGCACAGGCCTCCGAACACATGGACCAGCACCATGCAGTAGATGATCGCCTCGAACGGGTCTATGCCGAAGTACCCGTACGCCGCGATCGCGTAGAGGCCGAGCTTGATGAAGGCCCAGATGAAGTAGTAGTTCATGGCGACCTTGGCCCTCTTCATGGACTGCAGCATGGAGGACTCCACGGCCATCAGGGCGCTGAACGGCACCAGGAGGGCGGACACCCTGAGGGTCCACACGAACTGGGGGAACAGCTCGTGCATGCTCTCCTCGTACGTCATGATGGCGATGAGGGGTTCCGCGAAAACCAGCATGATGATCGCTGCCGCGACGCCCGCCAGTATCACCAGCTTGAACGTGTAGCTGAAGCTCTCCTTCATCTTGTCCAGGTCGCTCTGGCCGTAAGCGGCGGATGCCACCGGGATCATGGCGCTGTCCGTGGCCCTCCACGGCAGGCCCATCATCCCGATGTACCTCCATGGATAGTTGTACAGCATGACGGCGGTGGTCCCGCCGGCGATGACCAGGAACACGCGCTGGACCAGGTCGGTGACGTTGGAGATGATGTTCTGGGCGGTCTTCGGGCCGCCGATGTTCAGGATCTCCGCCACGGCCTCCTTGTCGTACTTGAAGTCCTTCCTCGTGAGCGGGACCACGGTCCTGCCCTTCAGGTACCAGAACAGGCCGATCGACAGAGCGATGAGGGCGGAGACGCAAGTGGACAGCCCGGCGCCGAAGATGCCCAGGCCCAGGATGTAGATGAGGAGGGGGTCGATAACCATGTTGAGGATGGCCGCGGTGGACTGGATTATGGTGGATTTCCTGGCGGCTCCCTCCCCTCTCAGGGCGCCCCCCAGGATCGTGTAGATGAGGACGGCGGGGGACATGAGGATGAAGGGGATCATGTACTCCCATCCGGGGCCCCTCACGCTCCCGGCGCCCATTATGTCAATGGCCACGTCGAAGAACAGCGTGATCAGGACCGAGGAGATCACGGCGAAGATTATGCCGAGGATGATGGAGTTCGCCACGAGGTCGCCCGCATCGCGGCCCTCGCCCAGGCGGAAGGATATGGTGGCAGTGGCTGCGACGCTGACTCCCAGACCGGCGCACATCATCAGGCCGTAGAGCGGGGTGACGACGGAGACGGCCTCGGCGTCGGAGGTCCCCAGGCCGGACACCCAGAAGGTGTCCACGAACTGGTTGAGCTCCACCACGAGGAGGGCGATGAAGATGGGGACGATCATCCCCCTGATGGCCCGCTTGGGCTCTCCGAGCAGCCTGTCGAGCTCGGTCTCGCCGTTCTTCCTCCCGTCCTTCCACAGCATGGTGTTACCTTTTTGGGATTCGTAACAACTCCCTTTTAAAATAACTTGTTACACACGTGGCGACGAAAACCAGGCGGGATCGGGAGACGATGACCCACAGCGCGCCCGCGAACAGGGCTCCCAGCAGGGCGGTGGATGCGTTGTTGGCATACTTCGAGATGTAGCCGGCATCCTCAAGCACCACTCCGAACACGCTGTCGAGGATGTTGCCGAATACGCCGGCGACGAAAGGCACCAGGAGCATGGCGTCGAGGCGCCCGGCCATCACGAGCCATCCCAGAACGGCGATCACGAACGCTGTCGCTGTGGAGGCCGCGGTTCCCAGCCTGGACACCCCTCCGTTGGTCCCGGTCTCGCAGGGCTTCATGCTGGTGATGAGGTAGGTCCTCTTGTCGCGGACCCCGATCTCGCTCGCTATGGTGTCGGCTCCGGCGACGGCCAGGGTGGCGATGAACATGACGTAGAACAGCTCCGGGTCGAAGTTCAGGAGGTAGTGCGCCAGGACTATGATGCACGGCGGGAGGCCGACTCCCAAGACGTTCTTCCAGTTGCGCTCTCCCGATTTCCCCTCCTGGAGGCCCTCCGCCATCTTCTGGCGGATCCCGTAGAATGTCGCCGCGAAGCCGGCGGCGGTGAAGACGGTCAGTAGAACGAACGCGTTGAGCGATCCGAAGACGGCGACGATGGAGCCCACGGCGAAAGAAGCCACGGCCCCGTCGAGCGTGATGCATCTGAGGTAATAGCATCCCACAGACAGCGCCGCGGTCAGCAAGAGGGCCGCCGCGACAATCACCACGTCCATGTTCGACCGATAAAATACCCGTATTTAATGGAATGCCAACGATTTTGAAATGTGCCAGATGGATGGAATCGCCTTACGGCCTCGAGTATCTGGGTGGCGTATTTGATGCAGGCGGCTTTGTCCTCCAGCGGGAAGAACATGACCTTCCCCTGGCGGTAGAGCGTGGTCTCCATGCCGTTCCACTGGAAGACCATCATCTCCTCGTCGGAGGAGGTTATCGCGGACGGGTCGATCCCCAGCGCGGCGGGGACCTTCGACATGTCGATGTCCATGGGATCGGCCGGGACGGCCATCAGGGACTTGCCGCCGCAGAGGCGGGCGGTGGTGAACCTCACAGCAGCGCCCCCAGGGCCCTCCGGGCGGCCTCCCTGAACACATCCAGGGTGGAATCGTTGACCAGCATGACGTCCGCCAGGGCTATGACCTCGGCTATGCCCCATCCGACCTCCCTGCGGTCCCTCTCCAGGAACTCGGACTCGCTGCGGGGGGCGTCCTCCCTCCCGCGGGCGACCAGCCTGGCGTAGCGCAGGGACGGGGGCGCGTGGACCGCGACGATCGCGGTATCGGCCAGGGACCTGAACGATGAGACCTCGTCCATGCTCCTGCAGCCGTCCACCAGGAAGACCTCGCCGGACATGCGCTCCATGGAGCGCCTGGCCCATACGTCCTTCCCGAACTCGGCCCTCTGGGAGCTGGCGAACTCCCCGAGGGACATCTCTGAGGCCTTGCCGCTGGCGGCGTAGGCCTCGCGGACCATGTCCCCCATGCGGACGAAGGGCAGGCCCATGGACCCGGCCACCTGGAGCAGCTCCTCCTTGCCGGCCCCGGGCATGCCCGTCACGATGATGGCCCTCATCGGATCACAGCAGGTTGTCGGTGATGTTGATGAGGATCCTGTCGCAGTAGCAGCACCTGAGCTTCGGCGGGTGGGTGCCCTCGACGACGAACTCCGGCGCCACGGGCTCCCCGCGGTTGGTGATGCAGTTGGGATTGCTGCACCTGGCGAGGCCCACGACGTGGCCCTCCAGGGACACCTTGTACTTCTCGGCGACGTAGTAGTCGCGGATGATCGAGATGGTCGCATCGGGGGCGATGAGCGCGATCTTGTCGACCGTCTCCGCGTCCAGCTCCCTGTCCTCGATCTTGACCAGGTCCTTCCAGCCCATGACCTCGGACTGCACGTGGATGCCGATGCTGATCGAGGAGTCGATGTTGTTCTCGTTGAACCCGATGATCTTCATAACGTTCAGGGCCTGGCCGCAGGCGATGTGGTCGATGACTGTGCCGTTCCTGATCGGCGGCAGCTTGAACTCCATGGGCGCCTCCATCGGAGCTCACCCCCCATTATGGAGCAGAGGAGCGCCATCCTGACCGGGACCCCGTTGAATGCCTGCTTGAAGTACCTCGCGTGCGGGGTGCTGTCCACCTCGGGCGCGATCTCGTCGACCCTGGGCAGGGGGTGCATGACGATCATGTCGCTCTTGGCCTCCCTGAGGATCGCGTTGTCTATCCTGTAGGTCCCGGCGACCTTGGCGTACTCCGCATGGTCCGGGAACCTCTCCCTCTGGATCCTCGTCACGTACAGCACGTCGGCC
>Ga0265299_10004355_pt1 | contig 13427 bp, 14 predicted proteins | sample AusTroGonzalo_MG_4_FD_193485 | JGI IMG/M metagenome (GOLD analysis project Ga0265299, IMG submission 193485) | Bovine rumen microbial communities from tropical cattle in Woodstock, Queensland, Australia - Gonzalo_02 | ecosystem: Host-associated > Mammals > Digestive system > Stomach > Rumen ...
TCTTCAATGAACTTCAGCGCTTCTTTTTCTGAGGAACCTTGAGTTCGGGGTAAATCTCGCGAATTTTCCTCAATGTTCCGGATGTGATCAGGGATTCACATTCGGGATAAGAAGCCTTCATGGTCGACGTGACAGAGTCTATTTCCGCCGGGCTGCAGCGAATGACAGCTTTGGCGTCGAAACTAGTGATGACGCGTATGTCCGGCATCGTCTCCATTAGTGGATCCAACGTTGAGAGCACATCGTTTCTTCCCACTTCCAATGGGACGCTGTAGACGATGTAGCGCCTTCTTCCGCGGACCGCTTTTACGACCATGTCTCGATGTACAGCATTCCCTCCATTAACAACTTTCCTTGGTCTCTGGGGACTTTGGCTGTCACGGGCTCAGGTTAGTCATATTTTAAGGAAATCCTAAATTTATTTAGGCACTTTGATGGATGATTTTGATATCCACCAGCCTTCCTTAGCCAGACAAAATATTAACGCTGTTAATACACCGAATGAGGGTATATAAGAATTATGTTAACACGAATCTGAAATTAGTAATATTTTATTTCGTATTTATACGAAGTAAATTTTAAAAACCTACCAAAAAATTTGTAGCATTATCTGTAAGGATGATATAAATTACCATACGTTTCAAATACACTGGCACATCAAAAATATCGGAAAATTTAAGTGATATTTGATTTAAGTTTTTCTTGCAATTGAAACGTCCTTTTATAATGGTTCGTACTTATTTAAACTTTCTTTATATGGCCTTAATATACCATGATTCTATCCCTATATTATTCCACTAAAACGGAGGCAATGATTTGAGTAAATCGGCATTGGTTATCGGAGGAGGAATTGCGGGAATTCAGGCATCGCTTGATCTCGCAGACAGGGACATTCACGTCTACCTTGTGGAGAAAGACCCCACAATCGGTGGAGTGATGTGCCGTCTGGACAAGACATTCCCTACGAATGATTGTTCAGCATGTATCCTCTCGCCTAAAATGGCGGATTGTAATGGACACCCGAACATCGACGTTCTGACCTACCACGAGGTCCAGAAAGTCGAGGGTGAGGCAGGAAAGTTCAAGGTCACAGTCCTGAAGAAGGCCAGGTACGTCAACCCCAGCGAATGTACCGGCTGCGGTGACTGTATCGCGAAGTGTCCTGTCAAGAACATCCCGGACAAATACGAGTTCGGGCTCACAACAAGGAAAGCGATCTACATCCCCCACGCACAGGCAGTTCCCCGTGTAGCGGTCATCGACTCGTCTGTGTGCATGAAGATCAACAAGGACAAGTGCGGAAACTGTGAGAAGGTCTGCGGTAAGGGAGCAATCCACTACGATGACAAGGACGAGCTCATCACACTCGATGTCGGATCCATCATCGCTGCAACCGGATTCAAGGTTTGGGACGCCAGCGTCGCAACCGAGTACGGATACGGCAGATACCAGAACGTCGTCACAGCTATCGAGTACGAGAGGATCATGTGCGCATCCGGTCCCCACAGAGGACACATCGTCGTCCCCTCATCCGGAGAGACCCCCAAGAAGATCGCATACATCCAGTGCTGCGGTTCCAGGTCCCAGAAGAAGGGCTGGAAGAAGTACTGCTCGTCCGTCTGCTGTATGTACGCGACCAAGCAGGCAATGATCACAAAGGAGCACGGAGACCTTCAGGAGGACATCTTCTTCATGGACATCAGGTCCTACGGAAAGGAGTTCGAGGCCTACATCGAGAGAGGCCAGAAGGAGTACGGAATCAACATGCACCGCGGTGCACGTGTCTCCAACATCGAGGAAGACCCCGTCACAAAGAAGCTCATCATCAACTACACCGATGACAACAACGATGGAGTCTCCGAGGAGTTCGACATGGCAGTTCTGTCCGTCGGACTCGCACCCCAGGAGGGCGCAGAGGACTTCGCGAAGACACTCGGAATCGAGCTCAACGAGTACGGATTCTGTAAGACCACAGTCTTCCACCCCCTCGAGACCACCAGGCCCGGTATCTTCGTTACCGGAGCATTCGCCGCACCCAAGGACATCCCCACATCCGTCGCAGAGGCATGCGGATCCGCAGCCAAGGCCGGAGCATGGATCGTCGGAAAGGACTTCGAGCCCTGCGCTCCCAAAGTCTACCCCGAGGAGAAGGACGTCATCGGCAAAGAGCCCAGGGTTGGAGTATGGGTCTGCCACTGCGGTATCAACATCGGATCAGTGGTTGACGTTCCCGCCGTCGCAGAGTACGCAAAGACTCTGCCCAACGTGGTATACGCAACAGAATCACAGTACGCTTGCGCACAGGACTGTCTGGACGCAATCTCCAACGCAATCGGAGAGATGGGTCTGAACAGGGTCGTTGTCGCATCCTGTACCCCCAGGACACACGAGCCCCTCTTCAGGGAGGCATGCAGGAACGGAGGTCTGAACAAGTACCTGTTCAACATGGCCAACATCCGTGACCAGTGCTCGTGGATCCACATGCACGCACACGAGGAGGCAACCGCAAAGGCAAAGGACCTTCTGAGAATGGCAATCGCCAAGGCCTGCCTGCTCGAGCCCCTCGAGGGATCCGAGATCCCCGTCACACAGGCTGCAGCAGTTATCGGAGGAGGAATCACCGGTATGAACGCAGCTCTGGACATCGCAGCTCAGGGATACCCTGTCCACATCGTCGAGAGGGAGAAGGAGCTCGGAGGATTCGCACGCAACTTCTGCTTCAAAGAGGATGGAGTCGCAGTCAAGGATTACCTCGCAGACCTTATCAAGAAGGTCGAGCACAACAAGCTCATCACCGTCCACACTGGAGTCAGCGTGAAGGACATCCCCGGATTCAAGGGTAACTTCGAGCTCCAGCTCAGCGACGGAAGCAGCTACCCCGTCGGAGGAGTTCTCTTCGCTGTCGGAGCCGCTCAGTATCAGCCCAACGAGTACAACTGCGGAACTGACCCCAAGGTCACAACCCAGATTGGCCTCGAGAAGAAGATCGAGTCCGGTGAGTTCACTGGAAAGGACGTCGCGTTCATCAGCTGTATCGGTTCGAGGAACGACAAGGTCCACTACTGCTCTCGTGTCTGCTGCGCTTCCATGCTCAGGAACGCAATCAAGATCAAGATGAGGGACCCCACTGCAAACGTCACCATCATCCACAAGGACATCAGGACATACGGATTCCGCGAGGAGATGTACTTCAAGGCATGCCAGCTCGGAGTCAGGTTCCTCAGGTACCCTGTAGAGAACGAGCTCCCCGAGTACGATGGAAAGACCGTCAAGGCATACGATGCAACACTCGGAATGGAACTCGAGATCCCCGTCGACACCCTTGTTCTCGCAACCGGTATCGCACCCCTCAGAGAGGAGAAAGAGGAGCTCGCCAAGATGGTCAAGGTCCCCATCTCCAAGGATGGTTACTACTTCGAGGCTCACCAGAAGCTCAGGCCCGTCGACTTCGCAACTGAGGGAGTCTACGTCGCTGGAGCAGCACACTGGCCCAAGTTCATGGACGAGTGTATCGCACAGGCTTCCGGAGCAGCTTCCAGGATGCTGACCGTCATCTCCAAGTCCAAGTACGTATCCGAAGGTATCGTCGCTACCTCCAACCCCGACCGCTGTGACGGTTGCGGTGTCTGCGTAGGATGCTGCGATTACAACGCAATCACCCTTGTACAGCAGCCCAACGGAGCTTTCAAGAGCAACGTCAACGCTGGTCTCTGTAAGGGATGCGGAAGCTGTGTCGCTTCCTGTCCTGCAGGTGCGATGGAGCAGAGAGGATTCAGGAACAAGCAGATCTGCGCCGAGATCGACGCATGTCTCGACTACCCTGTCGGAGGTGAGTGATTTGGCAGACTTCGAGCCCAGAATCGTAACATTCTGCTGCAACTGGTGTTCATACGCCGGAGCAGATGGAGCAGGTGTTGCAAGGCTTCAGATGCCTACCAACTTCCGTATCATCAGGACTATGTGTTCCGCTCGTGTCGACCCCGAGTTCGTACTCAGGGCCTTCTCCAAGGGAGCAGACGGAGTCATGGTTCTCGGATGCCACCCCGCAGACTGCCACTACATCGGTGGAAACTACAGGGCAAGGAGAAGAGTCGCACTGCTGAGGATGGTCCTCGAGCAGTACGGATTCGATCCCAAGAGACTCAAGCTCGAGTGGGTTTCCGCTTCTGAGGGAGAGAAATTCCAGACAACAATCGTCGGATTTGTCGACACCATCAAGCAGCTCGGACCCACACCGCTCAAGAAAGAGGAGGCGAACTGATATGGGATTCTTCGACAAGTTATTCAAGAAGGAAGATAAGAAAGAGAAGAAGGCTGCAGAGAAGGAAGCAGCGGCAGCAGCTCCCGTAGCAGCATCAGCTGACGAGACAATCGGCCTTCCCGCAGCAGACCTCGGAGAGCTGCTCCCCGGAGCACCTCCAGGAGGAAAGTTCAAGCTCGCTATCTACTGGGCAGCAGCATGCGGTGGATGCGACGTTTCACTTCTCGACACAAACGAGAGGGTCCTCACCATCGGTGACATGGCAGACATCGTAATGTGGCCTATCGCAGCCGACGGAAAGGAGAAGGACATCGAGGCAATGGAAGACGGAGCAATCCTCGTCTCCATCATCTCTGGTGCAGTCAGGAACTCCGAGAACGAACACATGGTCAAGCTGCTCAGGCAGAAGTCCAAGGTTGTCGTATGTTACGGAACCTGCGCATGCTTCGGTGGAAGCCCCGCTCTGGCGAACCTCGTTCCCGGAGAGGGCAAGGAGATCCTCGAGTACGTCTACCAGAAGACCCCTACCACAGCGAACTTCCAGGCAGACTACCACGCAGACGCACCCGTCGTTCCCCAGACCTCATTCCAGGCACCTGAGGGAGAGCTCACACTGCCTGTCTTCTACGACACAGTCAAGACTCTCGACCAGGTCATCGATGTGGACTACTACGTCCCCGGATGCCCTCCCCTCCAGGAGTCCATCAGCTACCTGCTGAAGGCAGTTGTTGACTTCGCATACAACGGAGTGCCTCTCCCGCCCAAGGGAACCGAGATCGGAGTCACCACCAAGACAATGTGCGAGGAGTGCCCCAGGAAGAAGGAGAACCTCAGAATCGAGCACATCTACGAGCCCCACGAGATCGACGTCAAGCCTGACGTATGTCTCATGGACCAGGGAATCCTGTGCCTCGGACCCGCCACCGTCGGTGGATGCGGTGCAAGGTGCACCAAGGTAGGCCAGCCCTGCCGTGGATGCTACGGACCCACCTCGGATGTCCAGGAGCACGGAGCTAGTGTGTTCACCGCAATCGCATCCATGTTCCCGATCCGCGAGGACGATGGAATCATCGGAGAGGATGAGATCGTGAAGATCATGTCAGAGGTCAAGGACCCGCTCGGATACTTCTACGCATTCACCCTCGGAAAGTCATTGATTAAGAAAGCAGTTGTAGAAGGAGGTCAGTAAATGGCAGGACCAATCATTTGGGATGACAAGCAGAAGGTCACCGGAAACAAGGTGACTGTTGACCCCATCACACGTCTCGAGGGACACGGAAAGATCGAGATCTTCCTTGACGACAAGGGAGATGTAGCGAACGCCTACTGGCAGGTTCCTGAGGTGAGGGGATTCGAGAGATTCTGCATCGGAAGGAAAGTAACAGAACTCAACCAGATCACAGCAAGGCTTTGCGGTGTTTGCCCCGGTGCACACCACTTGGCTTCCACAAAGGCGATCGACGGATGCTACAACACGAAGCCCACAGAGACTGCGTTCCTCCTGAGGGACACATTCTACAACGCACACTTCGTGCACAGCCACATTGCGCACTTCTACGCACTGGCAGCACCCGACTTCGTCTGCGGACCCGCAGCACCCGCTGCAGAGAGGAACGTCCTCGGAGTCGTCGCTCGTGTCGGACTCGAGCTCGGAAGCGCAGTCCTCAAGACCCGTGCCGAGGCTCAGAAGGTCCAGGCTATCATCGGAGGAAAGCCCACTCACCCCGTGATGGGAGTTCCCGGTGGAGTCACCACAGCGATCACAAAGGAGCAGCAGAAGGAGATCATCGGCTACGCCGAGAACATGGTAGAGTTCGCAAAGACCTCATACCAGGTCTTCAACGATGTCGTCCTTGCAAACAAGGAGTACATGGACATCGTCCTGAACCCCGACCTCTACTACAACGAGACCTACCACATGGGACTCGTTAACGACAAGGGACAGTTCGAGATCCACGACGGAAAGGTCAGGGTCGTCAACCCCAAGGGAGACGAGCACGACCTCTACGACACATTCGATTACCTCGACCACATCGGAGAGGCAGTCGAGCCCTGGTCCTACGAGAAGTTCCCCTACCTGAGGAAGCCCGGATACAAGGGACTCGTCCCCGGAGAGAACAGCGGAATGTACAGAGCATCACCCCTTTCCAGGCTCAACGTCGCAAAGGAGATGCCCACACCTCTCGCTCAGGAGAAGTTCCTCGAGTACAAAGGCATCCTCAAGGATGTTGGAGTCACCGGACCCTGCCAGCACACACTGGTCACCCACTGGGCAAGAATCATCGAGCTGCTCTGCTGCGCTGAGAAGTGTCTCAAGGATGCAGAGTGCCCCGACCTGACCAACAGCGACATCAAGCAGAAGGACATCCAGGCCGGCGGACGCGGAGTAGGATGCGTCGAGGCTCCCAGAGGAACCCTGACACACGACTACACCTGTGATGAGAACGGAATCGTCACTGCATGTAACCTTGTCGTTGGAACCACCAACAACAACGGACCCATCTGCATGGACGTTGCCAAAGTCGCAAAGGCACTCATCCACAACTACGAGGTCTCTCCTGGTCTGCTGAACATGGTTGAGATGGCGTTCAGGGCATACGACCCCTGCAACTCCTGTGCAACCCACAGCCTGCCCGGACAGATGCCTCTGACAGCCGTCATCAGGAACTCCGACGGATCTGTCTACGACACCGTAACCCGCAACTGAGTTCACAAACAATGGGAGGGGAAACCCTCCCTCATTGCCTTTGTTTTACTCAAAAAATCCGGAGGGACGCACGTCCTTCCGGTAATCTTTTCATTCTCGAAAAATCAACTGTATTTCGCACGGGTCTGAGGACCTTTCTTGAAACGGCTGTTCTCCCTTCCGGCTATCATATTGTTCGATCTCTTGCCGAGATAGATGCCATCCAGAAGATAGATGTGAGCATTGTCCAGATCCAGCATGTCGCTGTTCAGAATGGGACCCAGAAGATCCTCCCCATCGACGTTTATGGGCGATCCGCCCAGCATCCTATTGAATGCGGGAACGACGATGAAGTTCTCCGGCAGCTTGGGGTATCTGTCGTTCTCTGTCTTCGAGAACTTCCCTCTGAACCAACACGGTTCCGTCATCTGCCTGCCTACTCCGTCGCGGAACATCACAGCAGGGTGGTTGTGGCCCATTATCAGAGTCTCACAATCCATGACATCCTCTGACGGCCATGTGTGGCCATGGACCAGACCGAGGCCCTCCATCTTGATTCCGGTCGCAGGCCTTATCTTGACTCTGATCGGAAGGAACTCCTCTATCTGCGTATCGTGGTTTCCGCGAACAACTTCTATGACATCGAAGCGGTCGAAGAGACTCTCGAAGAAATCAGGTATCTCCGCGTATTCCTGCTTCGTGGAACCGGGAACGGAATCCTTCACATCACCTAGAACTATCAGTTTATCGATGTCCTCATCTGCAGAATCCAGGATGACCTGCCTCATATCATTCGTATGAGATTGGAGATGGAATCCTTTGGATCTAAGGTGGGATTCGACCCCTATATGCAGGTCGCAGATCACCAGGGCATTCCCTGCCTTCAGAGCAGGCGTGCCATACACCGGCTGAGGATCCATCCTCACTCCAGGTTGTCCCTGAGGACGTGTGGGATCTCTTCGATGACGTCAGTTGCGATAAGGCCGTAGGATTTGTCCTTGAATGCATATTCTCCAGCTTTTCCGGATAGGAAGGCACCGAGAGATGCTGCTTCCATCGTGGTCAATCCTTTGGAGAGGAGTGCTGCGACGGCTCCAGAGAGGACGTCTCCGGTTCCTGCACCGGTCATCGCAGGAGTACCTGCCCTGTTGTACCTGGTGGCGTTTCCGTCAGTGATGGTGTCGACATGTCCCTTAAGGAGAAGTGTGACGTTCATCAGCTGGGCCAGGGGTTCAGGTCCGCCATACTTGGAATCGAGTTTCCTGAACTCTCCCTTGTGGGGTGTGATGATCGTAGGGGTGAGGATCTCCATGCCGATGATAGCGGACAATGCATCCGCATCGATGACCATAGGGGTCTTGCACTTCCTGACGAATTCCTTCACCGCCAGCATCGTATCGGGATCCTTTCCGATTCCGGGTCCGATGAGAACTGCATCATAGTTCATGGACTCTGACAGGAGGAAGTCCACCGAATCGCTGGTGAGGTGGTCCCCTGGAAGAGGTGTGATCATAAGGACAGGGCAATAGGTTGCGATTGCCTGTGCGTTGTTGGAAGGGGTGAACAGCCTGACGATGTCTGCCCCGGTGCGGAGTGCTGCCATCGAGCACATGGCGGGTGCACCGAAGTACGGTCCACCTGCGATGATCATGAGCCTTCCGTTCTCTCCCTTGTGACTGTTCTCATCAGGGAGAGGATATCTTAGAACGTCTCCGGGCCCGATGTACTTCATCGCATCCACAGGGATACCGACATCCGCTACGAGGATGTTACCGCAGTTGTCGTCGTTCATTCCGACCTTTACGTCGTGGAAAGTGATTGTTGTCTGGGGAACGATGGTAACATCCGATCCAAGTCCCGAGGGTGTGTCCACCGACACGATTGGAAGTCCTGAAGCATTTGCCTCAAGGATGAATTGTCTGTAGGGGTCCTTGACCTTGCCTCTCCTGATTCCGGTTCCCAGTGCGCAGTCTACGATGACGTCTGCATCTTTGAAGAGCTCTTGACTGTACTCCTCGACCCTGCACTTGAGCATGGAGTATCTCTGCTTGGCGATCTCAGAACGGATCTGACTGGATTTCTTCAGGAGTGCGACCGTTACCCTCTCAGGATCCAGAAGGAGAGCTGACGCGAATCCGTCGCCACCGTTGTTTCCTGTGCCGCATACGAATAGGATGTTGCTATCGGGGTAATGGTCCTGCAGGAAGCTAGCGACTATCTTTCCCGCGTTGTCCATCAGTGTGGATACGGGGATGCCGAGTGCCTCCGAGTTAGCGTCTATGACCCTGGAATCCAAACCGCTGATCATCGAACTCACCTTCACTGGTTCTTGACAAGGACTTCAGCGATCTTGGGCAGGAGGACTGTCTTGGGAATGTCCGTCCTCTCGACACGTACGCATCCGTGCTTCTCACGGGGGAATTTGGGATACGACATGTCCTCGAGTATCTCGTATTCGAGGTCGAGAATCATTGCGCCCTTCGCGATGATGTCCAGGTCCGGGTTGTCAACGCAGAGTTCCTTAGGGAGTCTTCTGCCCTGAGACCTGGTCAGATTCTTGTCAAAATACTCTGGCCATAGCGTTATTGCAACATCCGGATCGTAAGTCATGATTGTGCATACCCCTCAGGATAATAAGCGTTTCCGAAATTGGATAAGAAAAATAGTCGTCTTACCCCTTAAGGGGTAAGTAAAAGGTTTGTGTCAATGTGATTACTCAATGAGCACTGCGTTAATTGCTCCATCCTGGCCAGGCCTGGATGTGATGATGGCATCTCCGATCTCTGTGGAGATGGTGGCTCCCTTGTTCATGATGTTACGCTGAACGTAGTTGGGATCCGAGGGGTTTGATTTAACTGTCAGGATCTTTGCTTTTGTGACCTTGTTGGTCTTCTTGTCCATGACATTTGCGTACTCTGCGCTGAGCATACCAACCTTGACACTTCCGCCCATTCCGCGATACTGCTTGAGATTCTCTGCACCGATCTTGGTGAACTGCTTCTCTCTGCTGATCTCGAATTTTCTCTTTCCCTGACTGGGGACGAGTCTGCCTCCAGTGGGCTTTTTGTTGGATTTACCCTGCCAAAGTGCCATAGTAATCGAGCCCTCTAATTATAGTGCTCTATTTAAAGATTGTCCAGTCCTTATACATGTTCTATAATAGTAATTAAGGGGAGCATTCTCAGTTCTATGAACGCTTCCGTCTATAAGAGCATAGCATATCGGTGCTTTTCGGTCTGTTTACCATGTTACATCCAACGTAATTCTCGGAACGATGCTGCAATCACGAATCGCAGTGGGATGAGGTTGAAAAAATGGGTAAAATGGGGTAACAATATCATGTTATGATGTGTTTTGGAATTAAATTGAGTTTTCAATAAGTTAATTGAGTAATCCTCATAATTAGATTTTTATAATCATGGATACACTATTCTTTTGTTAGGATTTGCGTGGAGGCCAGTCCTAATAAATGGGAAAGGAGGAAAACAGTCACTGCGTTAGCGTAAGCTATGCAGATCCATCTTAAGTGCAAAGGATGGAGCCGCAGCAGTTGTAGATGATTCTTTTTGACCCGTCAAGAATGGAGCGGTGAGTAGGTTTGTCCGATCTAGAGGCAATCAGGAAGATCGATCATAAGAAGAAGGTGCGCATAGGTCTCATAATGGGGCTGCTCTGCGCTCTATATTGGGGTCTGTGGTATGTCCCCGGTTCTGCCGTCTGGGGCCTTGACATAATGGTCAACGCCAAGATTAACATAGCAGCGGCCAAGCCGGATCTGGACATCGATACGGTCCACATTCTGGCCTGTATCTTCCTTACCGGTCTCAACGCTATTTTCTGTGCCTTTGTTCTGTTCATATGGAACGGCGCCCTGAGGAAGCTTCCCGAATTCAGAAGGGAGTTCAAACAGGTCCGCGGGGCGAGCAAGTACTTTGTGATGGCAGGTATCTGCGGAGCATGTGCCGTTTTGGGTACGTACCTTGCAGCTTCTTTCCTGAGCCCTGGTTTTGCTGCTATCGCAGGTCTGCTGTATCCAGTGATCGGAACGATACTGTCCGTACTGTACCTCAAGCAGAAGGTTTCCAGGAGAGGTTACATCTCCATCCTGGTGCTTTTGGCCGGAGGTATCACGCTTTACTCCGGATCCCTAATAACCGGAGGAACCGAAGGAAGCCTCATTGGTATAGTCGGAGGTATAATGGCTGCATTGGGCTGGGGTCTCGAAGGTGTCTGTGCCGGAAAGGCTCTCGATGTATGTGAACCGGACGTAGGATTGCATCTAAGATTCGTTTTTGAGGCCATTTTTTGGATCTTGGTCATGACAGTCCTTGCATGCACGGGAATCCCGATCTTCGACACCATCGGGGAACTCCTGGACCCGGTAACATTCTTGGTCTTTATTCTGCTAGGATTATCATTCGCATGGTGCTATGTGTGTTGGTACAAGTGCTTCCCGTTCCTGGGCGTCGCCCGCGGGCAGGCAGTTGGAAGCCTATACGCTGCATGTGCGGTGATTTTCCTAGTGATGTTCAGCGGTCCGGAGGCTGCTCTCGGTTACGATTCCGACACAATGTTCGTGATCGTTTCGACGACGGTGCTAGGATTGGTTATCTGTCTTTTCGGAAGCTATCTTCTCGCTTCGGAGGACACTGAGGGAATGGTCTCGTTGAGAGGTGATGATGAATGATGGAGGGTCAACCGATTAAATTCCGCATCTTGGAACTGCTTGCAGAGAAACCGATGTGGATCCAAGAGCTAGTGAACGATTTGCAGACAGAGTACCACATGAATTCCGATTACGGAAAGGCGATGATCAAGTACGATGTCGTAGAGCTCGTATCTGCAGGGATGGTAAGGGAAGGAGAATGCATGATCGATGAGAACGGAGATTTCAGCAAGGACCATCTGATCACATGCTATTCGATAACCCACTTCGGAATGCAGACCCTGGACGATCTGAGGGTCAAAGTAGGTGGGAACTGAGATGGGCTCATGGGAGATCTATTCACAGTACTTCGTCGATGGGATCCCATACGGAGCATACATCAGCACTGCCCTGATCATTGCGCTTTGCGCATATGGTCTCTATAAGGCCAAGAAAATCTACAAAGAGATCCTGTGATAATCTGTCGGGGATTTCCCCCGGCAGTATTATCATCTTTCCAATAAAACGTTCAACGGCTTTTCGATTCAGTATTCGCTTCTTTTTGAAAGCCACCTTTCGAGTATTACTAAAAGGCCCACGATCCCTGATATTACTACGATGGCGGCTGTGTTGGGCTCATGACCTTCTAGGTCGTGGATGCCCTCTGGCTCCGGATTGATGGTCTGTACTAGATCTGTACTTTCAGCGACCATATCTCCGTTGGATGAAGAAACGACAAAAGGCAACGCTACCGTTACCAGCAGTATCACAGTTATCAATACCTTGATGAATTGGATTCTTGTCCTTGCCTCCATGAGCTTATCCTCCTTTGATTATCATATCTACGAGATTGTATTTAATTATACCCTTGGGGGGTATGGGTATAGGTTCATGCATCCAACTTAATCGACAAGTGTTTGTTTATACGTCTAAAATCGATTAGATGGCGATGGAGTTCAGGTACGTCACCGAATCCGAGGCAGAGGAGGCTTCAGCTTTCGTTCATGACATGTGGGTCGATACCTATGCACCCATAGTCCTAGGGGGCAGGCGGCGTGCTGAGAACATCTTTGATGATTGGGTGGGTCCTGAAAAGATTCGCAGGGACATGTCCAGAGGACATTTTTTCGTTTATCCTATGGTCGACGGGAAGATAATCGGATTGCTTTCGGCCGGGAAGGAGGGGGATGATCTGGAGATAAGCAAGATCTACATCTCCCCAGAACAACGCGGTAAGGGATATGGGAAGGAATGCCTAGATTTCCTCCTCGAGAAAGGTGCTGTCATGGGTTGCAGGCGCGCATTCCTGGAGGTCAATCCTGGGAATACAGCAGCAGTCAGATTCTATACTTCAGCAGGTTTTAGAATAGTGGGAAGGAAAGAGTATGAGCACTCTCATACTAAGATCATGGCGAGGGATTACCCCTCACCATGAACAGTTGTTTCACCAGAAGTCTGAGTGATGGAGCATTTTCACGTGGATGTCGTCACCCTCGATTGTGATGACAGCGCTGTATCCATCCTTAGCAGGTCCGGGGTTTACGAAGGTAGTTCCGTTCTCGGTCTTGCATCCGATGGCCTCGTGAATGTGACCGGACATCGCGAGTATGGGGTGGTATTCATCCACGATCTTCCTGATCGCAGGACAACCCACATGAGCTCCGGTGGGGATCTCATCCAGCATCCCATATGAAGGTGCGTGAGTCATCAGGATCATACCCTCTGATGCGATGGCCTTGAGTCCGTTGTAGAACTCATCATCCTCAAGCTCGAACGGTGTTCCGAAGGGACTCTCGTTACCTCCTCCGAATCCTACGATGTCATGACCTTCGATG
>Ga0265299_10004356_pt1 | contig 13427 bp, 7 predicted proteins | sample AusTroGonzalo_MG_4_FD_193485 | JGI IMG/M metagenome (GOLD analysis project Ga0265299, IMG submission 193485) | Bovine rumen microbial communities from tropical cattle in Woodstock, Queensland, Australia - Gonzalo_02 | ecosystem: Host-associated > Mammals > Digestive system > Stomach > Rumen ...
TCAGTGAGCCAGATCCTCTCTACTTCTATCATATTACTTGCATTTATTAAAGTATCTGTTCCAATGTTGGGCTATAACCTCCTGATTATCCTCAACAATTACAAATATAGGTAATTAATTTATTACCTTATGCTTTATAACAGTTTTTTTTACTCAAATGGAACTGCTCTCTCTTTTTCCTTATCGGGAAAAAGACAGGCATCACAAAGACGATGGCTATCACCGAGAATAGCATGCCGCTCATTACGCCTATGGCAAAACTGAACCAGAACTGGCTGTCTCGACCGTCAAAAAGGAACGGGATGAGGCCAAGCACCGTACTCAGAATGGTAAGCATAGTGGGAACTATCTTGCGGTTGAAAGCCTTGATATAGGTCTTAAGGTCACGTCTGCCGATGGTTCCTGATATTGTATTGTACTCCGATGTCAGATATATGCCGGCATTGACAGTGATTCCGCACAGCATGATCATTGCTGCAAAACCGCCTTGATTAAAGCCCACACCCAGTATGGGATATGCCAGGAACATGCCAATAAAGCTAACCGGAATAAGTAAAACCACCACTAATGGGAACAGCAGGGATTCAAACAGGATTGAACAAATCATGTAAATAACCAGAATCACCACGAATATCAGGACCGTACGCTGTTTCTGAGCGCTCCATCCATAAGAGTATCCGCCGGAACCCACATAGAATCCCATTGGCAGACGCTCATTGAAACTCTTTGTCATATTATCAATCATACGGCTCTTGAGGTCCCACGACCCGATGAACTCATATCCTACAGTTATTACGTACTGCTGGTTGTTCCTCTGGATATTAAGACCCGTACGTCTCTTGGTAATGGAGCCCACATCATTAAGACGAGTGCTTGTGCTGTCTATCTGCACCATATCATGACGTATGTGCCACAGGTCATAATAATCCCTGTCGGCCGATACCAGTCGCACAGGCGTGTAATTATGGCCGTCATAAACCCTACCCGTGCTGTTGTTGTACAGTTGCTCGCCCAGGAATGAGAAATATCGGTTCAGATTGGTTTCCTCACGGGCAATCTTCTCCTCATCAAAATCCAGATAGAACTCACTGGCTACATATGAGTTATAACCGTTACCTGAGAAACCTGCCTGACCGTTCACACGACGGTTAGCCTTTAGTGAGTCTATGAACTCCTCGGCATACCTGTACAGCAGATCATAATTGTAACCATATAACTGTATGGTATTTGACCAGCTTGTACGGTATACGCTGTTGCTCAGATACTGGTCATTCTCATCCAGCGACGGGATGTTCCAGACAGCTCCTCCGTAACGTATGGCTTTGGCCCAAAGCTGCTGCTTAAGCTGATGGGGAAAACCAGTTTTCTGATACTCTTTCCTGAAATGAATCTCTATCGATCCCGATGTACCTTGCAGATCTGTATAGAAATCACTTATCTCATCATACTGCTGGAGCCAGTTCTCCATCTCTTTTACAATCTCGTTGAGTTGCTGGACATTCTGTCCTTCATCCAGATTGGCATTAACTTGTAGTACCACCTCACGCTGTTCTTCATCCCGGTCAAATGACATTCGGTTGCGGGCATGTTTCTGGAACAAATTGAGCGAACCACCCAACGGATATTCAAACCACGCCTTGTTACGCTGATACCATCTGCTGCCTATTGTCTTGTTGTACAGACCTACCAGACCTCCTTTGGTTTTGTCTTCACCCTGATATGAATCCTTATGATGGACCTGCTGCGGCAGCAGTTGGACAGGCACTCCAAACAGGAACACCAGAACAACGATATATATCCAACGGTGATTACGTCCCCACACAGCCACACGTTCGTACCATGCCGTAATCCGAACCAGACGGCGCATACGTTTCATGGTGTTGTTTACCACACCCTTACCACCCAGCGGCTTTTTCTCAAGCAGAGCCGGTACAAACAGGAAAGCTATGATCATGGAGAGGGTGAGATTAATCACAATCACCCAAATAAAATCAGTCAAATCTGTCCGGGTATCTTCAGGAAGGAAGAAAATAAGCATCAGTGCCGCAATGGTGGTAATAAGCGCACCCATAATAGAGAACATAACCTTTCTGTCTCCGTAATAGGTGTAATGATCCGCTATCACAATTGCCGTATCAATTATTATACCAAGTGACACCGTGATACCCGCCATTGAGTACAACTCTATATCCACTCCAAACAACTTGTAGAATATGATTGCGCTTAGGATATTCACAGTAATGGTCAATCCTATAACTATCAGATAACGGAAACTGCGGCTCACTGCCAGCACAAACAGCAGCAGGATAGCAAGCGACATCACGGCACGGAAGAAAATCTTGCGGATCTCATTACTCAGATACTTTGAAGCGTCATAATCCAGTCTTAAGGCATAATCCTCCGGAAGTGATGCGCTAAGTTCTTCCATTTTCTGCTTGGCGGCATCCGTTACAGTTATGGTATTGATATCCTCCTGAGCATAAACGGTAAGGCCTATTGTATTGAGGCCGTTAATTCTATTGTATGATCTGGGAGTCTGTTCCTGATATGTCACAGTGGCAAAATCGCCCAGATAGTAGAGACGCCCCCCTACTTTACTCACGGGGATATTCTCCATCTCCCCCTTAAGATACGGGGTCTTGAGACGAACCAGTAACAGTCGCTCATCCTGAATCTCCGTACCCACAATACTGTTCTGGAAATAACGGTTGAGCGCCTGACTCAGACTGCCGGGATTCAGGCCAGCAGCTCTGAGTGAGTTTGGATCAAACGTAACGACCCACTCATACGGCATGGCGCCCGATGTCTCCACACCGTCCACACCCTCAACTCTGGACAGAGGTGTAACCAGATGATCCTGAGCATAACGCACAATCTCTGAAGCTGGCATATCGGCATTGATGGTATATGACAACAGACGTACCTTACCGCGTCCTCCACCGCCCGATGAACCGCTCACCCAGGGCTGTGACGTACCCTCAGGCAGTTTACTGCTTATCTGACGCAGACGAGTGGATATATCAAAACGGGTAGTCTCCATATTGGTACCCTTCTTGAAACTGAGTGATATATTACCACCGCCGTAATATGAATTGGCAATTATCCTGCTCACTCCGGCCACCGTATTGACAGCACCCTCTATGACCGATGTCACCTCACTCTCTATAACACGTGCCGATCCGCGTCCGCTGAAACCGATATTCAGGCTCAGATTCTCCCGCAAAGGCTGATACTGCACATTTAGCAATGGAATGCATGCAGCACCTACCAGCATGAGTACAATCATTATGAGAATGATTGAAAAGGCGTGGCTCTTTCCTTTCCGGGTGTCGTTCATCGGTCAGATTTCTTGTAGATTACATAATATGCCAGAGGCACAAAGAACACGCTTACAAACGTACCTGCTATCATACCTGATATCAAAGCCAGAGAAAGCGGGTATTGCAGGTCACTGCCCATATCGCCACGTACCAGGAAGGGTGCAATGGCCAGGATTGTGGTGAGTGACGTCATCACGATAGCCTTTAGACGGCGGCTACCAGCCTCCAGAATAGCACGTTTTAGTCCGTATCCCCTCTCACGCAAACGGTTTATGGTATCAACTTTCAGTATGGAGTCATTGATTACAATACCGCACATTACCACCATACCTATCATGGACATAAGGTTCAGGGTCTCACCGAATAACCACAGTACACCCAGCACTGCGAATATGTCAATGATCAGCTCACTCAATATGATGAACGGCTGTACCAGACTTTCAAACTGAGCCGCCAGAATAAAGAACAGCAGCAGGATAGATATGACAAGCACTCCGCACAGCTCTTTAATCATCTCACGGTTCGAGAAATAGGTACCGGTAAAACTCACGTCAAACTGCTCATCGGCCCTTACCACCTTACGTATGGCATCCATGGTACGCCGCGCCTCCTTTCCCCTCACGTAAAGCACCAGCGGGTAGAATTCACCGTCCACACCCGATGATATGGACTTGAGGTCACGGTTACGAGTCTCCCTGAGCAAAATCTCAAGAGGAACACGACCTCCACGAGTATCGATGTAACTACCCTGTATAAGGTCCTTGGCCTCTTTGGTTCCCACTCCTATCACCACCGGCATAGAAATATCGCCCTTAGAGATACGCAAAACGGAACTGGCATTCATGGAGTTCTTGAGGTAATTCAGGATCATGTCAAAACTCACATCATAAAGAGCCAGACGCTCAGGGTCAGTTACAAGTTCAATATACTCATTCCACTCAGCCGGCTGAATCTCAATTCCAGGCAGCACCGAACGTAGTGATGCCAGCAATGAAGTAAGCTGGTCAGGTTCAGGAGTGGAACCGTCACTGCGTTTGATACGTGCCACCAGCGGAGCCTCACGATCCGAGAACAGCATATCAAATATGTTACCCGATGCCTGACTGCTGTGAACGGCATCGGGCCAGTTATTGCGGATATAGTCCGATACCTGTAACTCTATATCATCAATATTCTGTGTACTGCCGGCCTTGATATAGATGATTGCCTCTGACAAACCAATCTCACGGGTATGTGACAGTGCAAACTGCTGGGCACCGGTCATGCATGTATACTGCTCAACCAGGTCTGGAAACTGAGCAAGAATCTGTTCACAGCGACGGTTGTTCTCATCAACCGATATCCGCTGGTTCCACTCAATATTAATCAGAGTGTCGCTGTGTGACAACTCCGGCAGTTTCTGTTTGTCCAGTTTTACAAACAGAACTCCAATAAAGACAATAGCAGCACCGAATATACCCCACATTACACCTCTACGGCGGAAGAACCAACTCAGGACAGTATCATAAGCGCCTGTCATGTTACCCACACTTATCTTGCTTATAAACCTGTTAGGCCTGAAACACGGCTGTTTCTTATAGAAACGGTAATAGAATACCGGGATTACCATGACAGATACAATCAATGCCGACAACAGAGTAATGGTAACCGCCATGGCCTCATCATAAAACAAGGCGCCTGCAATACCACTCATAAAGATAAGCGGTATGAATATGGCACATGTCGTAAGCACAGAACTCAGCATGGGTGTAAAGACCTCCCGGGTACCGTATACGCAGGCATCCTGCAGAGGCTCTCCCTTGGTCCATCGCTGGGTAATGTTGTCAATGGTGATGATTGAATTGTCAACCATCATTCCCAATCCCAGAACCAGACCGGAGAGCGATATGATGTTGATAGAGATCTTAAGCACGTAAAAGAACAGGAAAGAGAGTATAAGCGCAGTAGGTATAGTTATCACCACCAGCAACGGACTCCTTAAATCCTGCATAAAGAAGAAAATGATGAGACATGCAAACAGTGCACCGAACAACAGGTTGCGCACCATATTGTTTATGGAGTAGTCCAGCAACTCAGTCTGGTCACGGGTAACCTTGAACTCCAGATCCGGGTAATCACGTTCAAAGGCATCAATAAGATTCCGGATACTTTCACGTAAAGAGGCCATACGGGCATCGGTACGTTTTATGACAGCAAGCGTCACGCACTGCTCACCATCACTCTTAACCATACCCTTTACACGCTGCTGCTCCTCACGGACCTCTGCCAGATCCTTGATCTGATAGGTACGTCCACCCAGTTTCAGCCATACGTTCTCAACATCTTCACGCGTAACCACGCTTGACTCAAATCGCACGTCAAACCTATACTCACCGTCACGTATTGACAGACTACCCAGATTCACGTTAGCACTCCTTATGGCATTGCTAAGCTGGTTCTCATCAGTACCTATGGCACGCAGTTTCTCCATATCGGGAATAACCAGCAGCTGCGGGAACACCTGGCCCGATATATCCACCATTGCCACCTCAGGTATCTGCTCAAGACGGCGCACAATCACCTGACGGGTAAAATCACTCATCTCCATAAAACGCTGGCTGCCGGTATTCTGTCCCTTCTTGAGTGACACATTAATAAAGAATGCCGGTATATCGGTGGCACTGGCGCGGGCTATCATGGGACGTTCCTCACTCTGAGGCCAGCCCGCCGTTCCGCGATCCACGCGCTCGTTCACATCAATAAAAATGTAATCGGCATCGGCACCATACTCAAATGTCATCTGTATCAGCCCACTACCATTCTTGGCTGTACATGTGATATCCTGCAGATGAGGCACCTGTACCAGTTGTGACCTGAGCGGAGAAAGCAGTATGTCATTCAGTTCACGTGCACTGCGCTCGGGCGATGTCACCTGGACCGTTATCTGGGGAATGTTAATATCCGGCACCAGTGATACCGGCAGTTTGCGTATGGCCGCAATACCCAGGACCATGACCGCGATCAGAACCATGGTCACCGCAATAGGGCGGTTTGTCAATCCCTTGAACATATCATTCCAGGGCTACCTGGGCACCGTCACCCAGATTAAGATTACCGGTTGTGATTACAATATCACCTTCCTTCAGCTCTGCACCACGGTCCTTATTTGGCTCCACCACATGCTGTGTAGTGTTTGACATAAGCACATTGACGTATGTCCACACAGCCTGACCGTCCTCAAAACGGAACAGCACATCCATATTGTCACGTATAACCACTGCGCTTTTGGGAACCACCAGTTGATCCGGAATGCTGTTCTCAATCGTAATTCGCACATTCATTCCGTCCATAACCACATCAGATCCGGGAACCTGAGCCGTAACTGCAATCTGACCGTTCTGGTCAACAGTAGGATTGATAGACAATACATACCCCTTAAGCACCACATCACTATCCACAAAAGGAGACACCAGCACCTGCTGTCCCACTTTGACAAACTTATACTCGGTTTCCAATACGTTGAAACGCACCAGATAACGGCTGTCATCAATCAGTGTACACAACTGACCGCCGTTCTCATGAACACGACCCTTCACACTAGCCACCTTCCCGCTGAAAGGAGCCTTAAGGTCACACTGTTTGAATGTGCGCTCAGCATTGGCAAGAGCCATACGCGCATCCAGGAATCCTGTATTTATATAAATCACACGTTTCTGTTCAGTAGGGATTGAAGCTGTATCCGCTAGTGTGTAGCCATAGTCCAGCAGGCGGTCAGCCAGATTCATCTCGGCCTTGTCAAAAGCCAGTCGGGCCTGTTCCAGTTGCCTGCGTGGCTGCTCCTTGTCAAGTGATGCCAACACCTGCCCTTTCTGCACCTTCTGTCCGTCACGCACATTAATTTCAGCTATCGTACCCTGTGCCGCAAACTGCACTGTCACCTTACTTTGAGCCTCCAGCTTTCCGTTGCAAACCAGTTGTTTGTTGAATATCGAGCGCTCCAGCGGAGCTACAGTCACAATGTTCTTCTCCGCATTATAATTGCCACGGGCCATCTCGGTAACATCAGCCTTGGACTCATTGTCTTTCTTACCCTTACAGCTGCAAACGATGTAAAAAACAGCTGCAACCATCAATAAACTGTAGAGTTGTCTATATGCTTTCATAACTATATAAATTCAATTATTTTGAGATTAGTCTGTCAAACTCCGCACTGATATCAGTACCTGTAATGTAGTCGTAAAGAGTAGCCTTACGTATTCCATAATAGCTGCTCCAGAATCCCGCCACCTTGCCAAGATATGAGCTGATGGCACTGTCACGCTTATCCTTAAGCTGGTCTAGCTGAGTCATGGTCATACTGCCGCTTCCAAAATTACGGAGAGCCAGCTCATAGCTCTCATCGGCCAGTTCAGCAGCACGTTTTGCAATCTCACACTGGCTACGCTGGTCATTGAAAGTCATGACCTGAGTATATATATCCTGACGGAAATCAATCATATTCTGCTCCAGACTGTTACGGGTAGTCTGAGCCTGAGCCTCGGCCATACGTACTCGTCCACGTCCCTGTCCCCAGTCCAGAATAGGGATGTTAAGCTGCACGCCTATCACCTCCTGATCCCTAAGCTGAATAAATGTATCATTGAAAGTATCGGCCGATCCTGACATACCGAATCTGGCATTGAACTGGGCCGATAAACCACGGTTGGCCTTGGCACGAGCCACACTCTCCTCGGCCTGGCTGTATTGCACATCCTGTCTGAGCCTGAACGATGAATTCTGCAACGCACGCTCCAGCACATCTTCATAGTCAAGTGTCACATCAGGTATCTCATAATCTATAATAAGGTTCAGCTCCGTGTCCTCCTGATAACCTATATATGAGCACAAACTGTTCATATTGGTGCGCAGGCTAACACGGCTGGAACTCACGCTCAGAGAGTCATTGAGTACTCGGACCTCAATCTGCATCAGCTGGTCACGGGTTATTGTCCCCATCTCAAAACGGGTCTGGCCGGCCTCAAACAGGCGTTTCCCCTCCTCAAAACTCTTTACGGCACGCTCATAGTTCTCCTTGGCGCTCACGCAATTCCAGAACAGCCTTATTGTAGTCTGGCTCAGTTGCTCCATATTCTCAATATATTGTCGTTTGGCAATCTCATACTGTTTGGGTTGGGTCTTCTTGTCCCACTTGAACTGGTTGAATCCCCACAGGCTCTGAGCGTAAGACAGATATATGGGCTGTGCCACATAAGTGGTAGCGCGAGCCGGACTGTACTGGTCCAGACGTGACAGTTGTGTAGACAGTGACACCGTACCACCGGTCCACGGAATATTCTGACGGAAATTAAGAGTCACGTCATTGTTCATGTTATACTGCGCTCTGTAACTGATGGCACCAGTATTGTAATCCTGCAACGCCACCAGTGAGCGGTTAAACTGCGCCAATCCGGCACTCAGGTTAAGTGACGGCAACAGTTGTGCTTTGTATGAACGGTAACTCCAGTATGAAGCCGCAAAACTGTTCCGGTTACTCATGGCCGATATAGAGTGCTCCTGCGCCAAATCCATCACATCCTTCATGGTAAGTGTACGAGGCCCTATGATCTGCCCCCAACACAATGAATGCGCCATCAACACAGGCAACAACAGCAGAGTTTTTAGAAAAGGTCTATTCATAATAAATAGGTTTTGTCAATTAATCCGTTTTAAGACTCAACGTTAAGCGTAGCATAGTTATCACCTGGCACGTCCCGTTACTGCAACGGTAAAGAAATCTTCATATCCATCAGCTTGAACATAAATGTATTTATGGAACTCTCCCGGACTATCAATTGCCACTTTTACATTCAGTTGTCCGCGCTCACCAGGCTTAAGGTCCATCACATCAGTACTGACAGTAGTACATTCACACTCAGGTATAAACATCAACTTTAAAGTATCACCACTGTTATTACGGAACTTAAACTCAGCACTGACCGAGTCCCCCACCGCAGCTCGCCCTACATTGACCTTATCATGCCGGACCTCCACAAATCCTGCATTGTAATAACAACCTGACAAACACGTCAGGCATATAAGTGCGATAATCTGTTTTTTCATATTAGTATTAATTTTCTGCAAACACTTGATGAGGATTATTCCTCATCTTCTTTCCGCCTACAACACCTATAATGAAATCTTCTGGTATGAATCCCCAATAGCGGGAAATTCTGGACCTAACAACAATTAAAAATGAATGAACGCTTTATGCCTTACCACCACTCTATCTCACCATTCTCCTTAACAATGAAAGGACGCTCGTTTTGACCACGGGTATAATTACGCATCCAAAGTAGAGTATTGAGAGGTATATCATCATAATGTAAAGAGTATCCAACAGCTTTCTGGTAACCCAATGAGCGCCATATCTTTCCGTCAAAATAAAACAACTCGTATTCATTGCCGGGACAAACGTCATTGTCATCACTTCGTGGCGAGACACTAACGTACCCTACATTAATGGGGTTACCCATATCCATCCCAACCCAGTTTCCATTAGGTTGGTTGATTTCAAAATTCGATAACAGGTTTCCATCATATGCACGTTCTATTGCATCCTGACCAGCTTCCGGATTAGCAATTCCTTTACGGTTCAGTCTATTTCCATCTCTATCATAAAATGATATCTCAGATATACTGCCCCAAGAGCCATCGGGAGTCAAATAGCGCCAGTAACTATAAGGACGTCCGGCATTCAGTTCTATCTTGTCCGGAATATCCGTTCGTTCAATTGTATAAAGAGTTATCGCATCCCTAAAGTCTGGAAAATCAGAGCATTGAACCTTTCCGCCCAATATGCGGCGGCGCATATCAACAACATTATATGACTCATAATACTTACGGCGCAGATCACGGCTAACAGTAATAGGATTATCATCATTACTTATGTATTCAATCTGTCCGCTCTTATGCAGTATGAACGGACGGCTTATAGGTATCAGTTTAGTGCCGTTATAGCCCAATGCAATATAGAGCATATTGCGTCCCATCTTTTTAAAACAGGCCTTACCTCTTTTAAGGGTTCCAAAATCCAATATTCTCCATTGCGGACCACCGGCATTGACAGCCATCGCTATATATGCATACTTCTTGTCAACAAGCTGTCCTAACAGCATCTTATCAGTCTCTACTTCTATATCAGAGACTACATTATATTTATCAGTTACATCCTGTAGGCAGACTTCAAAAGGATGTACATATTTGGCTGTATTGCGGTATTTGACAACGTCATGATTAATAGTATAAGTATGACGCCATACTTTTGGTATGCGTTCATATGGATAGAACTGCATACCGGCAGGCATTATCAATGAGTTGATGGTTACCTGTTCACGGCCGCGGTCATCAAGGAAAACATACCAACTGTGACCATCACTGTTGCGGCCCCAGGTTGGAACCTGATCTACAGATGCTGGCAGCCCTATGCTGCGGAACACAGCAGTTCCCATTATGACATAGTCCATGCAACTTCCATATGTCATACGCACCCAAGTATCGGCACTACGCATAGGAATACTACCACGGTCTTCCCATATTACACGATGTCCAATAGCAGATTGCTTACTATGTATCTCGTTACGTACAATCTCTATTGCTCCGTAAATGGTGTTACGTTGATCTTCCGGATCTGTTACTGTACTGATACTGTCGCTATAAAATTCAGATAGTACATCACGCCAATTATCCAGGCTTTGTAGTTCTGTAACTTTATATGGCAGTATCCAATCACGGAAATCTTCAAAACTCAGATGCTCGGCCCAAGGCTTGGTACTCCACTGGTTAAAAGCATGGTCAATATTGTAAATCAGATAATCCGCAGTCATTACCTCTACGTCAGATACAATATTCCTTGTGATTCCGGCAAACTGAGTGTCGCCAATCCGGCGTAATGTATCGCGCTGCCAGTCTGGACTGGGGCCTGTACCAAGAATCTCCAAAGCCTTGCTGTAATAGCTGTTAATAGCGGCAGTGTCACGATATGAATAGTGAGCCGGCATGTTGGATATGAGGTACTTGGCAGCCTTGAGTTTAAGCGGATCCTTATCCTCTGTACGATAGTAGCGCAGAACGGTTTTAAGTTCTGATCTGTTATCACCCGCTGCTTTCAGGGCATAGTAAAGATATATGTCATCCTTACTACATCCGCTGAAAGCAATCAGTGATAAAGAAACAAACAAAAAGAAAGTTGATTTGAATAATCCGGTTTTAATCATAAGGAGTTGTTTTTCCATTTATCAAGACTAGGTGAACTGAGAGTGTCTGCGCTCACGTACTCAATGCCGGAATCTTTGTGCAAGATAAATGGTTCAATTATTGGAATTAGTTCTTTACCGTCATATCCCATGACCTGATAGAGAACCTCTCTACCCATATCATGAAATTGAGCCTTACCGTGCTTGATAACACCAAAATCAACTATTTGCCAAGGATTCTCTTCATTACGCACGGCAGATGCTATATATACATATTTATCCTTGAGTTTTCTCCTTACAGAACTCTCAACAGGAATTGACAGATTACTTGTCAGGAAATATTGTGATGTCACATCTTTCTTACCAAGTTCAAACGGATACTGATACCTGGCTTTCTTTCTGTATTCCCTGCGTTCAGGGTTAATGGCATATGTATTACGGAACACCTTGGGACCACGCTCATATGGGAAGAAACTACCTCCTATCATTGTGGCCATATCCCACTCTGATGTTAGTTGTTCACCACGATCCGAATAAATCACAAACCAATGAGTGGCCGCTGTACCCCGGCTACCTACTGGAGTCTCGTCTAGAACCGCCGGTACTCCTGCACTACGGAATATCAGAACCGCGGTCCTGGCATAATCAGGAATATCACCATATGTCTGAGTGGCCAGCAGATGGGCATTTATAAGCGGCAAACCGGCACGAGAGTAGAGGCCGTAACGGTTAAGACCATTGTAAGCATCATTGCGTAGCATATCGGCAACAGCTATGGTTGTGTTATATTCCACATCATTCCTTACGGGGTTTTCCAGACCTTTGCCAAAATGAGCAAGTAAGGTGTCACGCCATGAGTCAAGTTCCTGCAGTTCTCTTACCTTATATGGCAAAAGCCATTCCAGATATTCATCAAATGTAATCTGGCTGGCCCACGGACAGGTACTCCACCGGGCATATGACTTATCTATGTTGTCTATAAGAAAACCTGCCTTTATAACCTGTGCATCCGGTATGATATGGTTAGGCAGGTCACTGTATTTGCTGTCAGTTATTTCCAGTAAGCTGTCACGCTGCTGTTCTGGGGTTAAAGACCTATTTGTAAGTATATGGTCTGCGTAATCATAATACTCACGGATCTCATTTCCTGCATAAGAATAATGGCCTGGCATATTCTGTATTAAAAACTCAGCTGCTCTTAGCTTATCCGGATTGGGATCATCAAATCGATAATGGTCCAGCACGGTCTCCAACTCTATTCGGTTGGAGCCGGCTGAAACCAGAATCTCATCTAAGCATGAGACTTGATTACATGCAGTCACCACGACTGTTGCAGCAAACAAGGAAATCAAATGAAGATCTTTCATCTCCCACTTCAAAAAATAAATAACCTAAATAACTGAATTAATTTTATATTGTATGGAATAATCTCCGTAATATTTATTACCGTCTGATAAAGACAATAATCGGCCGTATGTTTCCGATTCTGATGATACATTCATCAAAAGGAAGTTTCCTGAAGAAGTTTTATTCATATGCCCCATTTAAGTGATTAGGTTCAGTGCAAAGTTATGGCGTCACACTAACCACACCAAAAAAGTAGACAATAATAAGTCTGACAAGGCATCTTATAAATGTCTGGAATTCAGTGTTCTACAAGAGATAGAGTATTTTGTTTTCTGACAAGCCAAATCACGGCTTAAAATAGAGCCATTTTTCTGCAAGAATCACCAGATATCAATCAGTTTACTCCACAAATCCTCGGAGTATAGCTTTACTTTCTTTAAAAGCCTTGACTTGATCTGATAGACATTCTCTTGTGATTCGTTAATAATAAGACCTACAGATTTTGATGACAAACCGGCAACGGAGAATCTGAACAGATTCAGTTCTTTTT
>Ga0265299_10004358_pt1 | contig 13425 bp, 9 predicted proteins | sample AusTroGonzalo_MG_4_FD_193485 | JGI IMG/M metagenome (GOLD analysis project Ga0265299, IMG submission 193485) | Bovine rumen microbial communities from tropical cattle in Woodstock, Queensland, Australia - Gonzalo_02 | ecosystem: Host-associated > Mammals > Digestive system > Stomach > Rumen ...
CTCTCCTCAAATCAATCATGACGGCACTGTCACTTTCCGCTTCGAAGACAAGAAGGCTGTGAAGGTTCAGGTGACCGGCGATTTCCTTCCGGCTCAGATTGTGGGCAGGCAGGAAGTTCAGGGCGTCGCCGATATGGTTGAAGGCCCTAACGGAGTATGGGAATACACCACCGAAAAGCTGGATCCCGAGTTCTACGGCTACAAATTCATCGTTGACGGTGTCACTATTCCCGACCCGGCCAATCTCGTGGTAGTCAGGGACGGTTCTACCCTCACCACCAAGTTCCTCATCCCCGGCGACAGGGCAGACCTCTACGCCATCCATGACGTTCCGCACGGCACAGTGTCACATGTGTGGTATCCTTCTCCGATAGCAGGCTTCAGCCGTCGAATGACAGTTTATACCCCGGCAGGCTACGAGACCAACACCAAGACCAGATATCCGGTGGTCTACATCCTTCACGGCATCGGCGGCGATGAAGATTCATGGCTCACCCACGGCCGTGCAGCCCAGATTCTCGACAATCTCATCGCATCGGGCAAGGCAAAACCGATGATTGCAGTCTTCACAAATGGCAACATCTCCCAGCAGGCAGCCGTACACCAGACCGGCAATGGCTACATCCAGCAGACCACCATGCTCCCCAAGACCATGGAGGGTACCTTCGAGACAGCATTCGGAGAGGTTATCAGCTTCATCGACAAGAACTACCGCACTATCGCCAAGAAGCAGTCAAGGGCCATCTGCGGTCTGTCAATGGGCGGCTTCCACAGTTTGTACATCTCTGCCAACAATCCTGACCTTTTCGGCTATGTCGGCCTGTTCTCAGCTGCTGTCGGCGTAGTGGACGATTCTATTTCTCCGATCTATCAGGACCTGGACACCAAACTGGCCAAGCAATTTGCAGGCAAGCCGTTATATTTCATCGCCTGCGGCAATACCGACTTCCTCTATCAGGCAAACAAGGACTACATGGCCAAACTTGACAAGGCCGGCTATCCTTACAAATACATGGAGACCGGCGGAGGCCACATCTGGCGTAACTGGCGCGTCTACCTCACTGAATATCTCCCGATGATTTTCAAATAGAATCGGAAAGAGTACATACGAAAGAAGGCATCCGGTTGATGCCTTCTTTTTTTTGTTGTGTGTGCCCGTGATTTGCAATCTCCTGATTCTTAGGAATAAACGCAATGTCCTCCCCCTCAAAACGGATGGGAGGAGTTTGCGTTAAACGCTGGGTCTTAGGCATTTACAAATCACGCGCAAAGGCAGAAAAACTACTCCACGCAGGCGAGGGTGGCGGCAGAGAGGCGGAAGTCCGGAGGGAGGACTGTTGCGGCTGCAGCGAGGGTGCTGCCGGTGGTAAGCACGTCGTCCACGAGCAGGATGCGTGCAACTCCGGAGGCCTGAAGGCGGCGCAGCACTTTTACGTTGACGGCGAAAGCTCCGGCCATATTGCTCCGGCGGTCAGCGGCCCGCGTCTGGGTTGTGGTGAAGCGACGGCGACGGATGAGCTTCGGCTCGAAGGCGGCTCCGAGCGCGGCGGCGAGCTCCTTCCCGATGATATCGCTCTGGTTGAAGCCGCGGCGGAACTTTTTCAGCGGATGCAGAGGCACCGGCACCACCACGTCTATGCCTGAAAACCGACCCGCATCCACCATCTTCCCGGCCAGCATCCTTGCCAACCGGCGTCCAAGCCGGAGGTCTCCTCCGTATTTGAACTCATGGATCAGGCGGCTATAGGCACTGTCCCGGCGGTAGAAAAACAGACTGCAGGCTTCGTCGATGTGCGCAAGGGCCGCCAGACGCTGTTCCGCAGGATTGCCTTCCCATCCCCAGAAATAGGTAAAAGGGATGTCATCCGCGCATACTGCACAGATGTGACGCACTCCGATATCGAGTTTAGAACCGCACACAAGGCACACGCGTGGAAAAAAAAGGTCGCCGAGAGAGGCGACACACTGTCTGAAGATATGGACTGCCCCGCTACCCATCACTTTCGTTTTCCCAAAGATAATATTATCTTTGAAGGTTAACAACAACTCGTCATGATAGATTTTGTCAACATAACATTCATAGACGTCCTCGACATCCTGCTGGTGGCGCTCCTGATCTACGAGTTCTACAGGCTCATCAGAGGCACTTCGGCGATGTCCATTTTCATAGGCATCATCTTCCTCTACGTAGTGTGGATAGTGGTCAAGGCCCTCAATATGAGGCTGCTTTCGACCATCCTGGGACAGGTGCTGGGAGTGGGCGTCATAGCCATGATTGTGATATTCCAGCAGGAAATCCGCCAGTTCCTGCTGCATTTCGGCAACCGATATTTCGCAGGCCGCAACAAGCTTAAGAACCGCCGCAGGGCGTGGTTCCGCAATGAAGTGGCCATCAGCCAGGAAGCCCTCGAGGAGATTACGGCCGCCTGCCAATACTTGTCCGAAACCCGCACTGGCGCCCTGATCGTCTTCAGGCACAAATCCTCGCTCGACAATTTCATCGAGACCGGTGACCGTATCGACGCGGCCGTGCACCGCCGCCTCATCGAGAACCTTTTCTTCAAGAATTCTCCCCTGCATGACGGTGCCCTCATATTGACGCAGAACAGGATTGTCGCAGCCCGCTGCATCCTACCCCTCACCAACCGCGCCGACATCAATCCGAGCTACGGCATGCGCCACCGCGCCGCCATAGGCATCTCGGAAGTGACCGATGCCGAAGTGGTGGTGGTTTCCGAAGAGACAGGCGCCATTTCATACGTTTCTGACGGCATCATAACCCCGATGAAGAGCATAGCCGAGTTGAGGCTGACTCTCGAAAATTCTTATAACAAATGATATCCGAACAGAAGATAGGTTTCGACAAGGTCCGCTCGCAGGTGCGCTCCAAATGTCTGTCGAAATACGCAGTCGCCCGCGTCGACGGCGAGCAGTACTGCACCGACAGACAGGAGATTATGCACCGCCTGCAGCTCACCGACGAGATGAGGCTTATCTGCATGTTCGAAGATACTTTTCCCTCAGAAGGCTATACCGATTCCCGGGAATTACTGTTGCCGCTGACTTCTGAAAGCACGGCCATCTCCCTGCCGACCCTTGTGATTCTGCGCACCACCCTCGACACGGTGCGCAAGGTCGTGACCTTCTTTGACCGCAGCAAGGACGGCGTCTATCCCAACCTCAAAGAGATGTCACGCCCCGTGGCCTATTTCCCCGAGGTGAGCCGCCGCATCGACTCCATAATCGACCGTTACGGCAATGTGCGGGACAACGCTTCAGAGACCCTGGCAGGCATCCGCCGTCTGATAAAAGAGAAGGAAAAGGCTGTCTCCAAGGTTACCGCAGCCATTCTCAAAAAGGCCCAGAGCGACGGTTATGTCGAGGAGGATGTCGGAGTGGCGATGAGGGACGGCAAGGCGCTGATCCCGGTGGCCGCTGCCAACAAGCACCGCATCGCAGGCATAGTCTACGACCAGAGCGCCAGCGGCAAGACGGTCTTCATCGAGCCGATAGAGATCGTGGAGATGAACAACCGCCTCTACGAACTGCATCAAGACGAGCAGGCTGAAATCGCCCGCATACTGGCACAGTTCACAGAATTCCTGCGTCCCTACCTGCCGGAGCTCCTGCAGGCTGCTGAGTTCCTCGGCGAGATAGACTTCATCCGCGCCAAGGCCCTCGTGGCTCTCGACATGATAGCAGGCATGCCTGTAATCTCGGAAGACGGCGAACTCTGGCTGCGCAAGGCTCGTCACCCGATACTGGAGAAGGCGCTGGCCCGCGAAGGAAAAAAGATTGTTCCGCTGAACCTGCACCTCGACCGTAATAAGCGCATCCTCGTGATTTCCGGCCCGAACGCAGGAGGAAAGTCGGTCTGCCTCAAGACTGTCGGCCTGCTGCAGTACATGTTCCAGTGGGGCATGCTCATCCCCACTTCAGAGGTGTCGGAATTCGTGATTTTCGATGACATTTTCATAGATATCGGCGACGACCAGTCCATAGAAAACGACCTGAGTACCTACAGCTCTCACTTGCAGAACCTCAAGGAGATCGTCGTACGCTCCGGCAAGAAATCGCTGGTGCTAATCGACGAGTTCGGCAGCGGCACCGAGCCGGCAGCGGGTGGAGCGATAGCCGAGGCTGTGCTGGCGCAGATAGAGGAGAACGGGGCCTACGGCGTCATCACGACACACTATACCAACCTCAAACTGTACGCTGAAAACAGCAAGGGCTGCGCAAACGGAGCCATGCTCTTCGACGTCGAGAACATCCAGCCGCTCTTCCAACTGGAGCAGGGTCTGCCAGGCAATTCTTTCGCTTTCGAGCTGGCCCGCAAGATTGGCTTCCCTGAGTTCATCGTGAAGAACGCCCAGGAGAAAGCCGGCAACGACTTCGTGGATATGGAGCGCCAGCTGCGCAAGATCGCCCGCAACCGCAAGGCTCTGGACGAGAAACTCACCAAGGTCCGTTCGGCCGACAAGACTCTCGAAGGTTTGACCGACCGCTACCAGAAGGAGCTGGCCGAAATCAAGGCTCTCAAGAAGAGCATCCTCGACGAGGCCCGTGCCGAAGCGAAGGAGATTGTGAAGGAAGCCAACAAACAGGTGGAACGCACCGTCAGGGAAATCCGCGAAAGCCAGGCCGAGAAGGAAAAGACCAAGGCGGCTCGCGCCGGGCTGAAGGAGTATGCACAGAAACTGGAGGAGGAGAATACTTCCAAGAAGGATGACGCCATCGAGAAGAAGATGGAGCAGATTGCCGCCCGCAAGGAGCGCGAACGCAAACGCAAGGAAGCCAGGGCCCGCAGGCAGGGCATCCAGGCTGCCACAGAAGCTGAGAAGCAGGCCAAGGCCGCGGAGGAAGAAGCAAAGCGTCCGCTGCAGATTGGCGACAAGGTGAAGGTCATCGGCAGCGACCTGATCGGCGAAGTCACGAAGCTCACGGCCCGCAAGGTGTCCGTTTCGATAGGTTCCATCACATCGACCATGGCCCGAGAAAGGGTCCAGAGGATTTCCGCTACGGAATACAAGACTGCGATGAAGAGCAATGCGGCCGGGGCCGGGCACAGGACATATTCTGCCGACGTATATCAGAACGACTCTGTGAACCAGCGCCGTCTGAATTTCACCCCGTCCATCGACGTGCGCGGCGAGCGGGTGAACGACGCCATCGACAAGGTGCTTCACTTCATGGACGACGCCCTGATGGTGGGTGTGGGTCAGGTTACGATCCTGCACGGCAAGGGCAACGGCATCCTGCGCGAGGAGATCCGCAAGTATCTGCGCACTATCGGCGGCGTGGAGTCCTTCGGAGACGCACCACTCGACCAGGGCGGCGCCGGCATCACCGTCGTGAAACTCCTCTGATTCCTTTTCAAGAGAACATTACTTTGCGAATGAGATAAAAAGTACTATCTTCGCGGCCTAAACATGTGAGGAGGACAGATTTGACTGCTTGCAACCTCCACCTAAAAAAATGCTAAAATGAAAAAGAATTATCTCTTTACATCCGAATCCGTTTCCGAAGGACATCCTGACAAGGTAGCTGACCAGATCTCAGACGCCATCCTTGACGATTTCATGCGTCAGGACCCTGCAAGCCACGTCGCTTGCGAAACATTTGTAAGCACCGGCCTGGTGGTACTGGGCGGTGAAGTTTCATCTGCCAACGCATACGTAGACCTCCAGAAGGTAGCCCGCGACGTCATCCGCCGCATCGGCTATACCAAGAGCGAATACAAGTTCGACTCAGAAAGCTGCGCAGTGATTTCCGCCATCCACGAGCAGAGCGCCGACATAGCTCAGGGAGTCAACAAGGCAGACGCTCTCGAGCAGGGAGCCGGCGACCAGGGCATAATGTTCGGCTACGCCAGCAACGAGACTGCCGACTATATGCCGCTGCCGCTGACTCTCGCCCACAAGGCCCTTATGATACTTGCGGATATCCGCCGCGAGAACCCGAGCCCTATGCCTTACCTGAGGCCTGACGCAAAAAGCCAGTTCACGATAGAATACAGCCCCGAAGGCAAAGCCCTGCGCGTCCATACCTTCGTGCTTTCAACCCAGCATGATGAGTTCGACGAAGAAAAGACCATGCAGAACCGCATCCGCGAAGACGTGAAAAACATCCTCATCCCCCGCATCAAGGAATGCATGGGAGCTAAGGTCGCAGCTCTTTTCGACGATGACCTGATCCTGCATGTCAACCCTACAGGCAAATTCGTCATCGGAGGTCCTCACGGCGATACTGGCCTGACCGGCCGCAAGATCGTCGTCGACACCTACGGCGGACGCGGAGCACACGGCGGCGGAGCTTTCAGCGGCAAGGATGCCAGCAAGGTAGACCGCAGCGCTGCATACGCAGCCAGATATATCGCCAAGAACATGGTGGCCGCAGGCGTGGCTGATGAAATTCTTGTGCAGCTGTCGTACGCAATCGGCATAGCCGAGCCCGTGAGCATATTCGTGAACACCTTCGGCAAGAGCCACTCACACCTGGACGACAGCGAGCTGGCGGAGCGCATCGGCGGCATGTTCGACCTGCGTCCCGCGGCTATCATCGAGAAGTTCGGACTCCGCAATCCCATCTTCCTGCCCACGGCAGCATACGGCCACTTCGGTCGCACTCCCTACAAGGAGAAGGTGGAACTGGTGCGCGGCGGCAAAAAAACAACCGAAGAAATCCAATTCTTCGGCTGGGAGCTGCTCGACAGCGTCGACCGCTGCAAGAGCCTTCTCTAAAAGCAACTTTTACTACTCTGGATGCTGGGTAATGATGAAGTACCTGGTGGATATGTCACTGCCGTACTTGGCCTGCAGCTTGATCTTGTAGGTCTTCTCGACATCTGAGTTTGAGGCGGGCACGGTCACGAGGACGGACCATGTGCCGGCTATGCCTGAATCAGGGGTGAAAGAGATGCCGGCGTCTTCGCTGGTGGCTGTCCATAACCCGTTGGAAACGAAAGTTGTGGTGAGCTGGCCGCCCTGGGGGCCGATTTCGGCGAGGGCGGGGTAGATGTTCGTGTTGACATCATAATCCTCAGAGCAGGAGCTCAACAGGAGCGCTGCAGCCATGAGGGCAAAAACGAAAAAGCGTTTGAATGTCACTGCGATATTGATTGATTCAGGTGAGCAAAGTTAAGATATTAAATGATATCTTTGCAAAAATTCTGCCGCGTATGAAAAAAGTGATGATGGTGCTGATTGCCGCAGCTGTGATAATCGCAGCCGCAGCCGGTGCGTCTTCCTGCGAGAAATACGTCCTGCCGGAGTTGTCTCTGAGCAAGGACACTCTGGTAGTCAACAAAGCGGCGCAAGAACTGAAATTCATCGTCAATGCCAATGTTCCGTGGGATTTCATGCTTCACGATGTCAAGGCAGAATGGGTGACTTTCGACCCTTTGTACGGAGATGAGACAGCCACTGTCACAGTTACATTTGAGGCAAACGACAGCGGTAACCGGCGCAGCGTAACTGTGCCGATATCTTCGCAGACAATTACCAGGAATCTTTTTATCGTCCAGTCGGCGGACGACGCTGTCCCCGAACTTTAAGGCATTTCCCTAAGCCTTACTTCTATCCCTGTCCCTTCGAGATCTGCGCACAGCTGCTCCAGATCGGTGACTTCTTCGACCTGTCCGTAATGGTAGGGGTAGAATATCTTCGGGCGGATGATCTTGGCTGCATTCACGGCCTGGCGGACTGTCATTGTGAAAGGCTGGTTCACCGGCAGGAAGGCGATGTCGATGCCTGTGTTGGCAAGACGCTGGATGGCAGGAACATCCTCGGTGTCGCCTGACACATAGACCTTGAGCCCGTCGAAGAGAAGGATATAACCGTTGTCACGGCCTGCAGGGTGGAAATGCTCCCTCATGAGATAGTTGTAGGCCGGCACGGCCTCCACGCTGAATCCCTTGCGGAAATTGAGTGAGTCACCGTTTTTCATCACCTCTATGTCGCGGGAATCCCTGTCCGGAATCTCCTCCGCAACGGTCTTAGTGCAGACGATGGTAGTGTCCTCCGTGGCCAGTTCATTGAGCGCTGTCAGGTCGAAGTGGTCGCTGTGCTGGTGGGTGTAGAGGATGAAGTCTGCTTTTTCGCATCCGCTGTAGTCAGCAAGAGCTGAAGTAGGGTCGACATAGATGACTCTGTCCCCAAATTTGAATTTGAGGCTTGCATGCACTATAAAGGTGATTTCCAGCTTCTTACCAGAAGCGGTCTCGAAGGTGTCGGTGACGTAGTTTTTCATGTTCGCAATGGTTTCTCTTACAATATTACAAAATATCGACGTAATGTTGATAACATGTTTATTCTTGTTCAATCAAAGAAGAAAAATATTTATATTTTTGAGCCGGAAAAATTTCAAATTTCAACAAAATAACTACCTATGAAAAAAGCTTTTAAACGCTTGCTTGCAACAATGGCAGCCATCTTCGTGACGGTGTCAGCCTTTGCGCAGGTAACCAATTCATCTCTCGGTGGTTCTGTTGTTGACGAGAACGGCGAGCCTGTCATCGGCGCCGGCGTTATCGCAACCCACGAACCTTCGGGAACTGTCTATGGGGCAGCGACGAATGCTCAGGGTCGTTTCACGATCAACGGTATGCGTCCCGGCGGTCCTTATTCCGTTGAGGTTTCAAGCCTCGGATACCAGACTGCCACCTACACAGGCATCACCCTTCAGCTTGCTGAGACTTATGCTCTCAACGCGACCCTCAAGGAAGAGTCTCTCACTCTCGGCGAGTCTGTCGTAATCGCAACTGCAGCTTCGAAGTTCGCAAACGAGAAGACAGGTGCCGTTACGAACATCAACAACGATCAGCTGGTAGCTCTGCCTAACGTAAACCGCAGCATCACTGCTGTTACCAAGGTTTCTCCTTACGGCGGTAACGGCATGCAGATCGCCGGTGGTGACGGCCGTACTTCAAGCTTCACCGTCGACGGCGCCAGCTTCAACAACAACTTCGGTCTGAGCTCAGCCCTTCCCGGCGGTGGCAACCCTATCTCAATCGATGCAATCGAAGAGATGCAGATCGTGGTTTCTCCCTACGACGTACGTCAGACCAACTTCATCGGTGGCGCCGTGAACGCCATCACCAAGTCTGGTACCAACACCTTCAAGGGAACAGCTTACATCTATCACCGCAACGAGAACATGCGTGGTGACGTGGCAGCCGGCGAGACAATCGCAACAGCCCGCGACCGCGACCGCAACACCACTTACGGTTTCACCCTCGGCGGCCCGATCATCAAGAACAAACTCTTCTTCTTCGTCAACTTCGAGAAGGCCACCACTCCCACCCAGATTACTCCATGGCGTCCTTCTACCGACGGTGTAATGGATCCTGACAAGAACATTTCCCGCACTACCGTAGCCGACATGCAGAGAGTTGCCAAATATGTCAAGGACAATTACGGATATGATGTAGGTTCTTACAGTGACTACTCAGGACAGGAAGGTGATACAAAAGCTCTTGCCCGTATTGACTGGAACATCACTGACAAGCACCACCTCGCAGTCCGCTACAACTACACTCTGAACAGGGCATGGACTCCTACCAATGCAAGTTCTTCGAACTGCGGTCAGCGTACAGTATTCGGCCGTCTGTCACAGTATTCAATGGCCTTCTCAAATTCAGTTTATTCATCTGACAACGTGGCCAACACCTTCTCTTTCGACTTGAACAGCCGTTTCAGCAACAACCTTTCAAACCAGTTGCTCGTGACCTATTCAATCCTCGACACAAGGCGTGGATCTCCTTCAGAGCAGTTCCCGTTCGTGGATATCCTCGACGGCACCGGCACCATCACTCCTTACATGTCTCTCGGTTATGAGCTCTTCACCTGGCACAACGGTTACCACAACCGCAGCATCACAGCGAAGGACGATATCACCTACTATTTCGGTTACCACAAACTGATGGCAGGTGTCAGCTACGACTACCAGATGGTGGACAACGTATACATGCGTAACGGTACAGGTTACTACCGCTATAACTCTCTCGACGACTTCCTGAACAAAGCCGCTCCTGAGACCGTCGCCCTGACTTACGGTTATGACGGAACAGAAGCTCCGGGTGCCCGCGTACGTTACCACAAGGCAGCCATCTATGCTCAGGACGAATGGAACCCGACAGCCAAGCTGAAACTCACAGCCGGCCTTCGTCTTGAGACCATCATCTATGACAACCAGGACGTTATCCGCAACAACGCAATCTACAACCTTGACTACAACGGATATCACGTAGATACAGGCACATGGCCGACTCCGAAGCTCCAGGTCTCTCCTCGTATCGGCTTCACCTATGACGTTCTCGGCAACGGTGACCTCAAACTCCGCGGCGGTACCGGTCTCTTCACTGGCCGTCTGCCTCTCGTGTTCTTCACCAACATGCCTTCAAACTCTTCAATGTACCAGAACGTAACTTCTGCTACGACCAAGTACAAAGACGGCGAAGTCAACCCCAAAACATCGGATCTCGATATCCTTAACGCTTTCCAGGGCAAGTTCATCACCGACAAGGACGAACTCCTCAAATACTTGAACAGCCTCAATCCTGAGAAGTACCCGCTCACCATCACTCCTGACAAGGGTACCGTAGGTTCAAGCTTCGCTGCAGTAGACCCGAAGTTCAAGATGCCGCAGATCTGGAAGACCTCTCTCGCAGTAGACTACAACCTTCCGTTCTCATTCCCGTTCAGCATCACTGCTGAAGGTATCTTCAACAAGAACGTCAACGCTGTTTATATCCAGGACATCAACATGAAGCCCGTCAACGGTTACACTCGCCTCAACGGCGCCGACAACCGTCTGATCTTCCCTGCTGACTACACCTACACAGGCACTTCAGCATATCTGCTTCAGAACACCAGCAAGGGTTACGGTTTCATCGGCAGCTTCCAGATTAACACCACTCCTGTAGAAGGTGTCAACATCTCTGCTGCTTACACCCACACCGTTTCGAAGGAACTCACCGGTATGCCGGGTAGCGACGCTTCATCAGCATTCACCTACATTCCTTCAATCAGCGGCCCGAACAACCCTGTCCTGCACAACTCAGAGTATGTTACTCCTGACCGTTATTATGTGAACCTCACTATCAACGACAAGAGCAACAACCACTACAGCTTGTTCTATGAGGCATGGCGCGGTGGTTACAACTACTCTTACATGTATTCTAACGACCTCAACGGCGACAACTACAACTACGACGCAATCTACATCCCGACCGAGACCGATTATAAGGAAGGTCAGGTAAGGTTCGCTTCTGCAGACGATGCAAGCCGCTTCTTCGCATACGCAAAGAAAGACAAGTATCTGTCTAAGCACATGGGTCAGTACGCCGAGGCCTACAGCGTTTACTCTCCTTGGGTACATCGCCTCGACCTCCACTACTCACACGACTTCGTTGTCCGCGTAGGTAACACCAAGAATACTCTCCAGCTCAACTTCGACATCCACAACCTGCTCAACCTCTTCAACAGCAACTGGGGTGTCAGCAAGTACATGAATCCTGACCTCAAGTCAGGCCGTATCCTGAAAGTCGAGAGCATCGCTGCTGACGGTATTCCTGTAATCTCTACGATCCCTGCAGTCACTTCTGACGTTGAAATCTGGAAATACAATGTTGGTATCGGCCAGGTTTGGTCTGCACAGATCGGTGTCAAATATTTGTTCAACTAATAATGCTCAACTAAGATGAAAACAAGATATTTCTTACTCTCGGCAGCATTAGTAATAGCTACCCTTTTCACAGGGTGTACTACTGAAGCACTCCTGAAGCTCAATAATATCCAGGTTTCGAAATCGATTGTTGGGCTTGAAATGTCCGGCGGAAGCCAGACCATCCAGGTTACCGCCAACGGTTCCTGGGCAATCGAGGCTTTCGACGCTCCCTGGCTTACCGTAAGCCCTACCAGCGGTGGAGCCGGTAATTCTACCATTACCTTCACTGCTGCCGGTTCTGCTAAAGACCGTGCAGTTGAGCTCAAACTCACTTGCGGCGGCGAAACCCAGTACATCAAAGTGTCTCAGCCCGGCGACCCTTCTCTGAAGCCGAAATATGACGAATTCAAGGAAGGCGACTACTGGATCACATTCAACAACGGCGGCACTTGGATCGCTGCTCTTCCTGTTCCTGCAGGAAGCACATACGGCTATCTCAACGCAGTAGATGCTATCATGGACGGTGGCAAACCCACCAGCAAGGCTGAAAACGCTTTCACCTTCAAGAAGGTTGACGGCGGTTTCACCATCCAGGATGCTACAGGCCGCTACTATTACATGACAGGCACATACACCAGCTGCAACGTTGCTGCTGAGATGCCTGCCGAAGGCGCTGTCTGGACTGTAGAGCAGACTGGTGACTATGAATTCTACGTTACCAACGCTTCCAACGACAAATGGATGCAGTACAGTACTACTCACTCTTCAATGGGTGTATATGATGCTCCTCAGGCCGGTGCCCTCATGCCTTACCTCGTAGAGATGGGCGAACCCCCGGTTGATCCTATCGTTCTTCTGACCGAAGAGAAAGTTGAGGTAGCCCAGGAAGGCGGTTCATTCCTGACCCGCATACTCTGCCTTGGCGAAGGTCTTGAGTTCACTGTTTCTCCTGAAGCTCAGAGCTGGCTCGGCCTCGTGGTTGCAGAAGTTGATGCTGACACCACAAATTTCACTGTAAACGTAGCTGAGAACCCTGGCAACAACCGTACAGGTGAAATTATGTTCAGCACCGTTTACAACGGAACTCTCCGCAACATCGCTGTGACCGTAACTCAAACCGGTGCCATCACTCCTGCAACTGTGGGTGAAGTCTTTGCCGCTCCCGATGATCCCAACGCCCTCTTCAAGGTTCAGGGTTACATCTCAAGCGTCAACAACCTCGCAAAGGGCCGCTTCAACATCAAAGACTTCTCAGGCGAAATCTATGCTTACAACATCGCTGCTGAACCGGGCGGATCTACCGACCTGTCTGCAATCCTCCATGAGGGCGACGTTGTCACCATCATTGGTTACAAGACCTCTTACAATGGCACCAACGAACTCGTAGGTTACCTCGAGAGCTACTATCATGTAGAGGAAGTCACTATCGCCCAGTTCCTTGCAGCTGACGATGCAGCCGACGTATTCTACCGCATCAGCGGCGTCGTTACCAACGGCGCAGGTAAGACTGAAGCCGGCGTTACCAAGAAGTTCGACATCGAAACCTACGGTAACTTCGACCTCGTTGACGAAACCGGCGACGTATATGTTTACGGCGTTCTGACCGGTCTCAACGGTGAGAAAGGTAAGTTCGGAACCCTCGGTGTCAAGGAAGGCGACTGGCTGACTATCGTGGCAGCCAAGAAGACATACAAGGATCTCGTTGAAGCCGATCCTACCTGGTATGTTTCTCACCAGCCTGCCGACACTCCCGAATCGGAA
>Ga0265299_10004360_pt1 | contig 13421 bp, 11 predicted proteins | sample AusTroGonzalo_MG_4_FD_193485 | JGI IMG/M metagenome (GOLD analysis project Ga0265299, IMG submission 193485) | Bovine rumen microbial communities from tropical cattle in Woodstock, Queensland, Australia - Gonzalo_02 | ecosystem: Host-associated > Mammals > Digestive system > Stomach > Rumen ...
GGAGAGCGGTGGTGCAAGAGACAATTACTGGATTCTGGATACCCTGGTGGACGTCCGGGAAGTGGATGTAAACCTGGCGGCAGCCAGCAACCGCTTCAAGAAGATGACCGTCTTCTATGACCAGAGTTACCGTATTCCCTTTGACTTCATAGAAAAACTTCGCCACCGCGGAGACACCACCTGGGTGCCGTCCGACACGGTGAATACCAACATCACCACGGGTTACATAGGAACTTCTTCGGAGTATTCCACCTACTCCAAGAAGTATGCAGACAATACGGACCAGTACCTGAGCCAGTTCTACCGGGACCAGTTCTTCATCAATCCCAACAAGAGCGCCGACTCCCTCCGCACCATGCGGCTGGACAACCGCATCTTCCTGCGTTTCCAACCCTGGAAGGAGAACGCCATCATCTCCAAGATCGAAGGTGGCGTGGGTAACCGGTTCCAGACTTTCTACCTCCAAACCCCCGACGACGTCCTCTACAAGAGCAGCAACCACAAATGGAACAGCTTCTACACGTATGTAGGGGCCGAAGGCCTTCTGGGCCGATACCTCCAATGGGACGCCACCGGCCTCATCAACTTTGCCGGGGCCGAAGCCGGAGACTTCTTTGTGAAAGCCAACGCCAAGTTCAGCTTTTATCCCTTCAGACGGGATCCCAGCAGCCCCATCTCCCTAAGCGCCCACTTTGAGACCCGCCTGCAGGAACCGGAGTTTTACGAGCAGCACTTCTACTCCAACCACTTCAAGTGGGAGAATGATTTCTCCAAAGTATCCACCACCCGCATTCAGGGCCGGCTGGACATTCCCCGCTGGAAACTCCATGCCCACGTGGGATACGCCCTGCTCAGCAACAATATCTACTACGATACCCTGGCCGTCGCCAGGCAAAACACCGTGCCCATGAGCGTGCTCTCGGCCGGCATCACCAAGGATTTCGTCTTCGGGCCCGTCCATCTGGAGAATTCGGCCCTGCTGCAGTTCTCCTCCAACAAGGAGGTGGTCCCGCTTCCTCTGCTGGCCCTCAACCTGCGCTGGTACGTGCAGCTCAATATCGTAGATCCCAAGACCCTGCAGATGCAGATTGGCGCCAATGTACGGTACAACACCCTTTGGTACGCCCCTGCCTATAACCCGGTAGCCGGAGTCTTCCACCAGCAGAACGAAGAGCAATACGGTAACACCCCTATCTTTGACATCTTTGTGAACATGCAGTGGAAGAAATGCTGCATCTTTATCAAGATGGAGAATGCCGGCAAGGGCTGGCCCATGACGGCACACGACTACTTCACAGCCCACCACTATATTCAGGCGCCCGCCATGTTCAAAGTGGGTATCAGCTGGCCCTTCTACCCTCGTCTGGGTGCGGCCAAGACCCTATCGGCCCGAGCCAGTTCGTCCCTGGGCGGCGGCAGCGGTTCCGGTGGCGGAGGTGGCCGAGGCTCTTCCGGCTCCAACTTCGGAGGCTTAAACTTCTAATGGTATGAATCGCAGAACCCTGGCATACGCTGCTGCGCTGGCACTGGTACTTCTGCTCCTTCCCATCAGAAGTACCAAGATTGTGAACGCACCCCCGCCGGAAGAAACCCTCCGTTGCGCCATCCCTACCCAGGACGACGCCTTCCACCGTTCCCTGGTAAACAAATACGCAGACGACAAAGGTCTGGACGTAAATATAGTCCTCTGCCGGGACCTCAGCGTCCTGGATTCCCTTAGGAGCGGCACCCTGGATTTGGTGGTTGCCAATGACCCTCCGGACAGTCTCCTGGAAGGTCTGGCCACTTCCCGCGCCTTTGCCGACGGCAGCGTATGGGCCGTGCGGGAAGATGAAGTGGAGGCCCTCCGCCATATCAACCAGTGGATTACCGAACTCACGGCATCGGCCCGTTTCAACCGCATGCAGAAGCGGTATTTCTCCGGAAAGACGGTGAGTCTCACCTCCATCAGCAAATACGACAATATCCTCCGCGCCAGTGCCGACAGCATAGGCTGGGACTGGCGTCTGCTGGCTGCCGTGGTCTATCATGAATCCCGCTTCCACAACGACGCCAACTCCTCCAAGGGCGCCCTGGGCCTGATGCAGATTCGCAGCAAGCGCTATACGGCCGAGATGCTGCTCAACCCTTCGGCCAATATCGCCGTGGGCTCCCGTTACCTCAAAAAGCTGGAGGGAATGTTCTCGGACAATGCCTCAGACCCTGTAGAAGCCACCAAGTTTGCCCTGGCCGCGTACAACATGGGAGAAGGCAAGGTGGGACAGCTCATTCAGCAGGCACAGGAACAAGGTCTGGACGCCTCACGCTGGGACAATGTTAAAACACAGCTCCCGGAAGGACATCACACACGAGCCTACGTGGAGAACGTCCTCAACACTTACGCATATTACAGTAAGCTGTATCCCCGCTAGATCAGTCGGCCTTGACCGTTTGGGCGGGATCGATACGGGCCACCACGAGGGAAGGCAGCCACAGAAGCAGAAGGATGCCAACGAAAGCCACGGCATCGGCCCCCAGAATCCATAACAGGTTAACCCTTACCGGGACCCAGGACACAAAGTAATTGGCAGGGTCCAGGGGAATGAGGTGCGTGGTACTCTGGAGCAGGCAGAACAGCAGAGCGGCCGCATTGCCTATGAGCATACCCTTTAGGACTGCCTTGGCTCCGATGCGCACGAAGAGCCGGCCAATGGCTTGGTTGTCCATGCCCAGGGTCTTGAGCGTTCCCACGGTGGAGATATTTCTCATAAGCATGATGAGAAGGCCGCTCACCATATTGAAACCGGCTACCACCGTCATCAGGATCAGAATGATGATGACGTTGTAATCCAGCAGGTCCAGCCAGTCAAAAACCTGCGGATAGGTCTGACGGGAAGACGTTACGTAATAGTCTTCCAGCAGCGAGCCAATATTCAGGGCCACGCGATTGGCATCGGCCCCTTCCCGGAGGCTCACTTCCAGGGCGGAGGCTTGCTCCTGCGTCCAGCCATTGAGGCGCTGGATATCCTCCAGGCGGGCGTAGACCAGCAGGTTGTCGTCCAGTTCCAGCAGGTCCCGGTGGACTTCCGTAATATGGAATTTACGCACCCGGAGTTTCTCTCCTACAAAATAGGTGGTAAGGTCATCCCCTACCCCCACGCCCAGGATTTCACTCAGACGCTGCGGAATGGAGACCGAGAGAGAGGGCCGATCGGAGTCGGCCATGACGGTTCCGTCATCCCCGACTTGATCGGGGATCCCTTTCACAAGGACACCGTGGACGATGTCGCCGTTTTTCACAATGCCGGCCCGCACGGCTACAGGCTGGATATCCACTACCCCGGGAAGCGCCCGGATGGCCTCTTCCTCGGGAAGATGCACGGGCAGCGATTCGGGGTCATCGGTCCCCGACGGGAAGGGGGAAATGGTTACATCGCCGGCCATGGCCGCCACTCCCTCCCGGATCTGATGCCGGAAACCGGAACTGACGGCCACTGCCACGATGATAACAAAGAAACTGACGGCGATTGCCACCGCCGCCACGTTTCCTTGAAAAGTAAGTTTTCTCGATATGAACCGGTCCGCTACCAAATGTGAACGCGTTCTTCCTCGGGACGGAACATAGGATCACCTTCGTGAACGTCGAAGGCATCGAAGAAGGTCTGGAAGTTACGGATGGATACGTTCACGCGGTTCTTGGCCAGCGAGTGTACGTCCATATTGGTGAGGCGGGCCTTCTCCTGGTCGGTGATGTTCTGGGCCCAGATGGCGCCGTAGCTCAGGTAGAAGCGCTGGGCACGGGTAAAGCCGTCAATCATGGGATCTTCCTTGCCGGCAGTGGCGTTCTCCATAGCGGTGAAGGCAATGGAAAGACCGCCGTGGTCACCGATGTTCTCACCCAGGGTATAACGGCCGTTGGCGTGTACGCCGGGGAGAATCTCAACCTCGTCAAACTGGGCAACCAGCTTGTCACCAAGGGCGTCGAACTTAGCCTTGTCTTCGGCCGTCCACCAGTTCTCCATATTGCCGTTGGCATCGAACATGGAGCCTTGGTCGTCAAAGCCGTGGGACATCTCGTGGCCGATAACCACACCGATGCCGCCGTAGTTCACGGGCTCGTCGGCGTTGGGATCAAAGAAGGGCTTCTGGAGAATACCGGCCGGGAAGCAAATCTCGTTGGTGGTGGGATTGTAGTAGGCATTCACCGTCTGGGGAGTCATGCCCCACTCGGTCTTGTCCGTGGGCTGGCCCATCTTGCTCAGGTTGTCCTGAACATACCAGGCGCTGGCGTTGCGGAGGTTCTCGTAATAGGAGTTCTTGGGGTTGATATCCAGGGTGGTATAGTCTTTCCACTTGTCGGGATAGCCAATCTTCACGGTGAAGGCGGCCAGCTTTTCCTGGGCCTTGACCTTGGTCTCGTCGCTCATCCATTCCAGCTCGGCGATGTGCTGACCCAGGGCGGTACGGAGGTTCTCTACCAGGGTCACCATCTTCTGCTTGGAGCTTTCCGGGAAGTAACGCTCTACGTACATCTTACCCACAGCTTCTCCCAGCAGGCTGTTGGGAACGCTCATGGCGCGCTTCCAGCGGGGAGTCTCCTCCTGGGCACCGGCCATCTGGTGGGAGAAGAACTCCCAGGAGGCGGTGTAGAACTCATCGGAGAGGGCACCGGTCTGGCCGGAGATGAACTGGCAGAGCAGGTAAGACTTGAGGGTTTCCAGGTCGGTCTTGGCAAAGAGCTCGTTCAGGCCCTGGAAGTAGGAAGGCTGCTGGACGATGATTTTCTCCTGAGCGGCGATACCGGCGGCTTCGCAGATGGTGTCAAAGCGGAGCTCGGGCCAGGCCTTGCAGATTTGCTCGGAAGACATGGGGTTATAGATAGCCTGCATGTCGCGGTTCTTCTCACGGGGCCAGGCAATCTGAGCCATGGCGCTTTCCATGGTCATATCCTGGGCAGCCACGGTCTCAGCGTTCTGGATGCCGCAAAGATTGAGAACCTTTACCAGGAAAGCCTCATAGCCCTCCTTGAGAGCCTTGTTGCTTTCCAGCAGATAGTAATCACGGTCTCCCATACCCAGACCGCCCTGGCCCAGGTAAAGGACCTGAAGGTCGCTGTTGGTAAGGTCGGCCTCTACGCCGGCGCCAAAGAAACCGCCGTCTCCGTAGAGGTTCATTTTGCCAAGGAGCTTAGCCAGTTCCTCTTTGGACTTGACGGCCTGAATCTCCTCGATATAAGGCTGAATGGGCTGAGAACCCAGGCTGTTGCGGGTAGTGGAATCCAGAGCCATCTTGTAGAGGTCGGAAATCTTCTGCTCCACGGTGCCGGGCTTGGCTTCCATGGTGGACATGCTCTCAAAAAGGGAGTTCAGGTTTTCCTGAGCCTTCTCACGGAGGGCGTCAAAGCTTCCGTAGCGGGAGAACTCGGGCTTGAGCGGGTTCTTCACCTGCCAGCCGCCGGTGGCGTACTGATAAAAATCGGCCTTGGGGCTAACGGTGGTGTCCAGGTCTGTAAGGTCCAGTGCGGGAGCGCCGCTCTTGGGGGCACAGGCTGCAAAGGAAAGGGCAGACATCATAATAATCAGTGCTTTTTTCATAGGACTTAGTTAATAAGTAGTAAGAATACGGTTTGCAAAATTACACAATAATGCGGATATTTGCATCCCCATACATGAAGTTTTTCCATGAACCTTAAGAATATAGCTATTCGATACGGAATCTCCACCCTGGGCCTGATCATCGTGGCTCTGGGCGTGGGTATTTCCATCAAATCCAACCTGGGCATTGCTCCGCCGTCCTGCCCTCCCACCATCCTCAACCTGAGATGGACGGGCATCAGCGTGGGCACTTTCACCTGGATGATGCACCTTGTGTTCATCGCCACCCAGGCCCTGATTTTGGGAAAACGCTTCCAACTCCGCTTCCTCATGCAAATCCCGGCCGCCTTTGTATTCGGATACATGTGCGATGCCGCCATCTGGCTCTTTGACGCCATCTCCAACCCTGCCACCAACTATGCCGTTCAGGTTCTGCTGAGCCTGGCTTCGGTGGTTCTTACCGCCATTGGCATCAAGCTGGAAGTGGTGGGCAACGGCTGGATCCTGGCCGGCGATAAGATTGTAGCCGTACTGGCCGAGGTCCTCCGCAAGCCGTTCAGTACCATGAAAATCATCGTAGATGTAGCCCTGGTTGTTATCACGGCTGCCTTTGCCTGGTTCTCCTTCGGCCTGCTTACCGGTAACGGCACCACGGTGGTCATCCGCGAGGGCACCCTCATCCTGGCCCTCCTCACCGGCATCTGCATGCGCTTTACGGACCGTTACATTGAGCGGATCTTTGGCCCGCTGGTTCCCCATGATGCATAACCTGGCCTCCCTCATCAGAAAATGGATGCTGCCCGCCGCTATCGTGCTGGGCATCTGCCTCTATTTGATATACCATTTCTCGCCGGCCCTTCATCCGTACGGAAAGTGGCTGCATCTGGCGGCCTCGGAAGGGCAGCGGCTGGTCATCGCCGCCCTCCTGTTCTTCCAGTTTGTGAAGATTTCGCCCCACGACCTCAAGTTCCGGAGCTGGCATTTCAAGGCCCTGGGTATTCAGGTGGGTTCTTTCCTGCTGCTGGCCCTGGGCGTTTATCTGCTGGAGCCCGGACCCGCCCGCATGCTGCTGGAGTGCGCCATGCTCTGTATGATCTGCCCTACCGCATCGGCTGCCGGTGTCATCACCGACCGCCTGGGCGGCAGCCTGGCCTCCACCGTCACCTATCTGGTGATGATTAACGTTGCCGGTACCTTCCTCATTCCGCTCGTGATTCCGCTCGTGAATCCTTCGGCCCATATGGGATTCTGGGCCTATGTGGGACACATTGCCTGGAAGGTATTTCCTGTGCTCATTCTGCCGGGACTGCTGGCCTGGACCATCCGCTACACCACGCACCGGCTCCAACGCTGCCTTATGCGCTGGGCCTCCAACTCCTTCTATATTTGGGGTGTGGGTCTTACGCTGGCCCTGGTACTGGCCACCCGTGCGCTCCTGCTGAGCGGTCTGGGAATGGGGTCCATTGCGGGTATCGTGGTCGTTTCCGTGCTCACCTGCTTTGTCCAGTTCTTCGCCGGTCACCGGCTGCACCGCGAAAAGGTGGAGAACCTCACCGCCGGACAGGCCCTGGGCCAGAAGAACACCGGCTTCCTCATTTGGCTGGGCTACAACTACATGACCCCGGTCACTTCCGTGGCCGGCGGCCTCTATGCCATCTGGCAAAATCTCTACAATTCCTGGGAACTCTACCAGAAAGAAAAAGAGGCCTAGATTCTGGCCTCGCGAAACACTTCCTGGATGGAAGGATAAGTATTTTTCAGGAAAGGCGGCAGGGAACTCTTGGCCACCCAGGCCGCTTTGGTGATATCCTCTTCCCGCTGGGGTGTTAGGTTGGTGGGGTCCGTGTACAGCATGTCGTACCACCAGGTGTGCTTGAGGTGCCATAGGTTGTCCCGGAAGTATACATGGTCCGTGATGCAGATGAGGCGGCGAAGGTCCAGCTGGTCCACACCGGTTTCTTCCTGCACCTCTCTCATGGCGCACACTTCAATGTCTTCTCCGGCTTCCTGATGGCCCTTGGGAAGGTCCCAGAGCCCGTTTCGGGAAATGAGGAGGAAGTCTCCGCGGCGGTTGCTCACCAGGCCCCCGGCGGCGGTCACTTCCTTGAATTCGGCACAGATTCTTCTATAGCTTTGCTCAATGTCCGCAGAGGGGATGTAGATGCGGGAAAGGGTATCCTGCACTTCGAACATTCTCACCAGCGCGCCAATGTCCAGCCGCTCTCCCATGTGGAATTCCACGCAGTTGGGATCGGACAGGGCTTCGTCGTCCGGAGAACAAATGATGATGCAACGCTTTTCGAAGTAGATTTTGTGCATGGTTTTTGCTATATTTGCAGCGCACAAAGATAGAAAATTATGACCAATATAGAAAGCAAACACGGCATCGTATCCCGCCAGCCCTACGAACTCTATATGTCTTTCACGGACCTGAGCAACTTTGTCAAGATGCTTCCGGAAGACAAAAGGGAGATGATAACGGCCGATATGGACACCCTCACCGCCACGGTGCAGGGCTTTAATATCGGAGTCAAGGTGCACCAGAGAGTGCCCTACTCCCGCATCGAGCTGGTAGACTACGGCGCTCCGTTCGCCTTCCACATCCTCGTTCATTTTGAACCCGCCCACGAAGATCCCTACAAGACGGATTTCTGGGTAGAGATTGAGGCCGACCTCAACCTCATGATGAAGATGATGCTTTCCGGCAAAATCCAGGAGGCCCTGGACAAGATGGTAGACGGCCTGGTGGATGCCTCCAACGGCAAGATGCCGGAAGGTTTCGACGTAGAGAAATGGGCGGGGAAATAGTGTTCCCGGAAGATTTCATAAACCTGCTCAAGGCCTCAGTGGGCCCGGCGGAGAAAGTGCTGGAGGCGCTCGGTGAGCCGCCTTCAGTTTCTGTTCGCCTGAACCCTTCCAAGCTTCGCGAATGTCCCTTCCCGGACGCCCAACCGGTTCCCTGGAGTCCCTTCGGCTATCTCCTGAAAGAGCGCCCCGTCTTTACGCTGGATCCCCTTTTCCACGCCGGCTGCTACTATGTGCAGGATACTTCGGCCATGTTTGTGGGCCATGTATTCCGCCAGCTGCTGCCTATGATGGAGCCCGGGGCCACGGTGCTGGATCTCTGCGCCGCTCCCGGCGGCAAAAGCACGGACCTGGCCGCCTCCATGCGGGAATGCTGGGGAGACGCCTACTCCCTGCTGGCCAACGAGGTCATGCGAAACCGCTTTGGCGTGCTCCGCAGCAACCTGGACACCTGGGGAGACCCCCGCACCGGATGCGTGTCGCGGGATCCTTCGGCCTTTGGAGACAGTCCCCTGTTTGACGCCATCGTGGCCGATGTCCCCTGCTCCGGAGAAGGCATGTTCCGCAAAGACGCCCAGGCCGTGGCCGAGTGGTCGCTCCAGACGGTGGAGTTCTGCGCAGCCCGCAGCCGCCGCATCCTGCGCGACATCTGGCCCACCCTCAAGCCCGGCGGTTTCCTCGTCTATTCCACGTGCACCTTCAACCATTTTGAAAACGACGATACCGTGGAGTGGATAGCCTCCGAGCTAGGGGCCGATATCCTCCCGCCCAAAGACTTCCCGCCTGCCGTCACCACCCGCTGCGGCCAGGTGCTCCTCCCGGGCCTGGTGCCTGGAGAAGGGCAGTACGTAGCCGCTCTCCGCAAACACGGGGAGCCTTCGGCCCTCAGACAGGCCGATGTATTCCGTCTCTTCCAGGCGCAGCGTCCGCTGGCGCCGGAAAGCGATGCCCAAAAGGTGGAAGTGGACCGCGAAACGGCGCTTCGCTACCTACACGGAGATGCCGTAGTGCTGCCGGACAACGCCCCGCTGGGGCCTGTGACCCTTTGTTTCCAGGGGCAGCCCCTGGGCCCGGGCAAGAACCTGGGAAAGCGCTGCAACAACCTTTATCCCAAAGCCAAACGAATTAAAATGGATATCCGATGAAACGTATCCTTGTTCTCCTTCTCTCCCTATCGGCCCTTTGCGCCGCCGCCCAGGAAACCTACACCCAGGAAGAGTTCCTGCGCCGTTACAACAACCTCACAGACCGTGTAGGTGCCGCCGGCGTGGGCGTGGAAACCCTCCTGAACAAATGGGAAGCCGCCTATCCCGAGGACGTGCAGCAGATGCTGGCCCGTTTCAGTTTCTACTTCACCCGCTGCCAGAGCTCCCATGTGGAGCAGATGGCCCAGGACCGCTATCTGGGCCGCGAGCCCATCCTTCCCATGACGGACTCGCTGGGCAACAAATGCAACTACTTCGAGGTAACGGATTTCGACGAAGAAATGTACGCTCTGGCCAACCAGGCCATTGACCAGGCCATTGCCGCCAAGCCCAACCAGCTGGACTACCGTCTGGTCAAGATCGACGCCATGATGGCCTTCGAGAAGGGCTCTCCGGACATGACCCTCCAGCAGCTCAAAGCCCTGGCCGATATTCATTTCAAACAGCATCCTACATGGGAATACAGCGGGCTGGACTCCATTGACAACGAGCAGTTCAAAGCCTTTATGCAGGACTACTGCGTGGCTCTTTTCCGCCTGGGTACCCCCGGCGGAGCCGAGGCTTTCAAGAGCTTCTCCGAGTACCTTCTCACCTATTGCAAGGACGACCCTCTGTACGTAAACAACCTGGGCAGCTACTACCTTACTAAAAAGGATTACAAGAAAGCCCAGAAGTACTTTGACCAGGTGCTTAAGAAAGACCCGGGCAATATGACCGCCCTCAAGAACTGCATCCTGATGGCCCGCAGCAAAAAGGATATCAATCTGGAGAAGAAATACCTGACCCAGATGGCCAAATACGGCGAAACCGAGACCGATCGCGCAGGTGCGCAGGCCCGTTTGGACGCATACGCTACGAAGAAGTGAAACTAACGCTTCACTCCTCCCACTCGAAACCCCTCCCCTCGGGGGAGGGACTTTTTTTATCACTTCGATGAAACTTTTATACAAAGAAGGGCGTATATAAAGAGTATCAATATTACGGCGTGTAATGAAACTTTCACAATTTAACTTTGATCTTCCGGCAGACCGCATTGCCCAGGAACCTCCCCGCTGGCGTGACGAAGCCCGTCTGATGGTCCTCCACAAAGACACGGGCGTTATCGAGCACCGCATTTTCAAGGACATTATCGATTACTTTGGCAAAGGAGACACCTTTGTGCTCAACGATACCAAGGTCTTCCCCGCCCGCCTTTATGGCAAAAAGGAAAAGACCGGGGCCGATATTATGGTCCTCCTGCTCCGCGAACTCAACCGCGAGCAGCGCCTTTGGGATGTGATTGTGGATCCCGCCCGTAAAATCCGCATCGGCAACAAGCTCTATTTTGGAGAAGACGAGTCCCTGGTGGCCGAAGTCATTGACAACACCACCTCCCGCGGACGTACCCTCCGTTTCCTGTTCGACGGCACCTATGAGGATTTCAAGGAAACCCTCTTCGGCCTGGGTGAACCTTACGTTCCCGAATGGGTGAAGGAGAAAACTTCTCCCGAAGATGTAGAGAACTACCAGACCATCTTTGCCGCCCACGAGGGTGCCGTAAGCGCCCCCGCCGCCGGCCTTCATTTCAGCCGTGAGCTCTTCAACCGCATGATCCTGAAGGACATCGAGAAGACCTTCATCACCGTTCACATGGGCATTGGTCACTTCCGCACCGTAGATGTGGAAGACCTCTCCAAGCACCGCATGGACTCCGAGCGCCTCATCATCACCGAAGAGGCCGCCGCCGTCATCAACAAGGCCAAGCGTACCGGCAAGAAGGTAGTGGCCGTGGGTGCCACCGTGATGCGCGGTCTGGAGACCTACGTGACCACCACGCATGAGGTCAACGCCTTTGACGGCTGGACCAACAAGTTCATTTTCCCTCCTTACGATTACTCCGTTCCGGATGCCATCGTTTCCAACTTCCACCTGCCGCAGAGCACCATGCTCATGAGCGTGGCCGCTTTCGGTGGCTACAAGGGTGTGATGGCCGCCTATGAGGAAGCCCTGAAGGAAGGCTACCGTTTTGGCCCTTACGGAGACGCCCTCTTAATTGTGTAGGAATCGTAAGAAACACACAAAATACCGTCTGAAACAACACAATCTTTTTTACGATTGTGTTGTTTTTCGTTATTGTGCCCTATCTTGCGGGCATGAGTACATACGATGAAACAGTGGCCGCTTGTGCCCTGAACAAGCTTTTCGGGGATCACCCCAAATCCGTCCTCCGGCAGGTGGAGGAGGCCGGAAGCGCCCTGGCCCTGTTTGAAAACAATCTGGACCGTTCGCAGCTGGACTGGGCGGTCAACGAACTGGAAAACATTCGCAAAGCCGGCTTTCGCTTTATCTCCCTCTTTGACGAAGACTATCCGCCGCCGCTACGGGACCTGCCCGACCCTCCCTTCGGGATTTATCTCAATGCCAGTTCTTCTCCGGCCGAAATCTTTACCCTTCGGCCCATGGTGGCCTTTGTGGGAACCCGTGACATGAGTCCCTACGGACGCGCCTGGTGCCAGAAGCTGGTAAAAGGGCTGGCCGATGCCCACGTGCCGCCCACCATTGTGAGCGGACTGGCCCTGGGAATTGACGGAGTGTCCCACCGGACGGCCCTGGACTGCGGCCTTCCCACCATTGGTGTTATGGCCACGGGCATTGAAGAAATTTATCCCCGGCAGCACTGGCAGTTGGCTAAGGATATGGTCCTGAGTCCGGGCTGCGCTCTGCTTACCGACTACCCCATGCACACCTCGTCCCTGGCCTGGAACTTCATCCGTCGCAACCGGATTATCGCCGGCCTGGCCCGCGGCGTGGTGGTGGTGGAGTCCAAAAGCAAGGGCGGATCGCTCATGACCGCCAGGTATGCCAACGAATACGGCCGTGATTTATTTGCCGTTCCGGGCCGTCTGGACGACACGCGGAGCGCGGGCTGCAACTCCCTGATAGAAGCCCAGATGGCTCAAATCATCACCTCGCCGGAACAGCTGGTGGATGCGTTGGGGCTGGGCGGACAGCACCGTCACCGCGGTCAGGGCGGTTCATGGGTCACCTACCAGCCCGGCGATCCGCCCGAGGAAATCCTCCGGGCCCGCCTTACCAAGCACTATGGTCCCGGTTCTCTCTCCGTGTCGGTGGGACTGGCCGTTCAGGCCGAAAGGGGGATTTCCGCCGCGGAATTATCGGCCCGTCTGCAACGGCCCTACTCCGAGGTTCTGGCCTCCCTGGTCACTCTGGAAGCCGACGGCATCATCACCACCGATTTATTGGGCCGCTGCTCCCTCACCGCATCCTATGAGTAAAAAAGTCCCTCCCCCGAGGGGAGGGGTTTGTATATTCTTTCCTATTATTCCGTGCATTTTTGTTATCTTTGTATTTATGTTTATAGATACGCATACGCACTTTTATGACGAGTGGCTGCTCTCGGATGCAGATGCCGCCGTACAAAGGGCGTTGGATGCCGGAGTGGAGAAAATGATCCAGGCCGATGTGGACAGCCGCGAGCGGCCGGCGATGTGGGAGATAGGAAACCGGTATCCGGGCGTTATCTACCAGATGCTGGGCCTGTACCCAGGCTCCGTCAACGCCGATTGGAAGGAAGAGTTGGATGCCCTGGAACCCTATAAGGACAAGGGTATTGTGGCCATTGGAGAGATCGGGCTGGACTACCACGAAGGGCTGGAATTTGTGAAGGAGCAGAAGGAAGTGCTGCGGATTCAGCTGGAGATGGCGGCCCAAATGAACCTTCCGGTCAACATCCACCTCCGCGATGCCTGGGAAGACTTTTTCACCGTTTTGGCCGATTGTTCCCACCTGCACCTGCGGGGTAACCTGCACTGCTTCACCGCCAGCTATGAGATTTACG
>Ga0265299_10004362_pt1 | contig 13418 bp, 7 predicted proteins | sample AusTroGonzalo_MG_4_FD_193485 | JGI IMG/M metagenome (GOLD analysis project Ga0265299, IMG submission 193485) | Bovine rumen microbial communities from tropical cattle in Woodstock, Queensland, Australia - Gonzalo_02 | ecosystem: Host-associated > Mammals > Digestive system > Stomach > Rumen ...
GACACCGTCTTCCAGAACAACGGCGACCTCGCCGCCCTCTACCAAGCAGTGGACGAAGTTATGCAGGCAATTCCTAAAAAATATTAATTTTCCCACCTGCCCCGCTATTTGTAAAAATTGTTGTATCTTTGCCGCGGAAATTTTATGTCTAACTTAAAATAAATTATTATGAAAAAATTGTTTACTCTTTTAATGGCAATGGCTATTACCACAATGGTTTTCGGCCAAGTTGAGACAAAGCCTCTCTACGCTTTGGATGAACCCGTTTCTTTGGATCAAAGAAGTGACTGGTTCGGTTACACCTCTTCAGAGTATTTCACTCAATATAATGAGGGTGACATTTATTTCGTCACTTTCCCGGCCGTAGGCAGCCTTCCGGGAAATGCAACCATTGATAAAGTCTGCTTCGGCTGGCAAGAAAATGGTACTGTTAGCGGTTCTCAAGTTAATTTCGACCCGAACTTCAAGATCGTCATCTATGTTGGCGGTAACACCAACTGGCTTGACACCAACCCCGATCCGAATGCCAACACGGGCTGGTACACGGACGATATGAGCAATATGGGCAGCCGCGTTTATGAACAGACTGTTGACGCTTCCGCTATCGCTTCCCGCGGTATTGTTACGGTGAACCTCACCACTCCTTTCAGCATTGCAAGTGCCAATGGCCAGCAGATCTGGGTCGGTATCGAATGTTTGGGCAACACCTGCGGTTATGTCGGAAACCTCGACAACCCGAATGTGAACTTCGACTGGAGAATCAACCTCCAAAAATATACGGCTCAAGCCACCTCCGCTGACCGTTTGGCTCCTTTCCTCTATTACACCGATGCTACTCACACCGCCCTTTTCGCAGGTAAGGCTTGCCTCGGCGTTTATGTGAACGACGGTCAGGCTTATCAGCCGAAGAGCGACTTCCACACTGAAATCTATTCTCCGGAAGATGAACAAACCTATCCTGATGAAATCACTTGGCTGAAGATTGACGAATACACCGATTCCCTCTATTTCTATGGCGGCGCTTTCAATATGGGTGTTGACTCCTCTTATGGTATGTACTATCTTGACATCTATGCTCAGGCTGAGGGTAGCACTAACCGTGTTGTTTTCATGGATCATGAATCCGTTTTCACATCCTACGATTCTTACGATGTGTATTATGGCTTGCGTTATGGCCCCGTTGCTTTGATGGGTGTTGAAGATTTTGAAGGAGAAGGTCTCACTTATCCTTTCCAACTCTGCTTTGAAATCACTTACGAATCCGCTCCTTCTTATAATGGTGTTGACCCGGACCTCACTAATAATAGCTATTGTGTTACTGTTTCTGACCAAGACGATCCCAGCTTGGTTGGTGTCAAAGAAAACACCAATGATCTGACCGTTACTCCGAACCCGGCCAACACTTACATCAATGTTGAAAACGCTGCTGGTTCCCAGATTTCCGTTTACAACATCGCCGGTCAGGAAGTGATGTCCATCGAATCCGCTGAAGCTAACGAAACCCTCAATGTCAGCAACCTCAACGCTGGTCTCTACATCGTCCGCGTGGTTAATGGCAACGAAGTTTCCACCGCTAAAGTTAGCATCGTTCGCTAATCATTCCTATAACAATAAAAAAACGCTCTTCTGTTTTTCGGAAGGGCGTTTTTTTATTGATAATATACTAATTAGAAATTAGTAATAGTTTGTAATGGGATTTGTGAAAAGTAAGTACTTGAAAATAATACGATTATAAATATTTCTAATTTCTAATTAAAAAATTATTTTGAACATTTTTACATCCATATTGTTTATGCTACTATAACATTTACAATATGAATATTTCAGAAAATCCAATACGGGTAAAGAGTTTTCAATTTGCAGTGCATATAATTAAGCTCTGTCAAAAAATCATTAAGGAAAAGAGAGAATATATTCTTACCAAACAATTAATTAGGTCTGCTACAAGCGTTGGAGCTAATATTTCAGAAGCTATATGTGGAATAAGTCGAAGAGATTTTTTGGCAAAAATGTACATTTCATACAAAGAGTGTTCTGAAAGTTGCTATTGGATAGATTTATTGTATGCTTGCGAATACGTGTCAAAAGAAAACTTCATCTATATAAAAAACGAGTGTATGGAATTAATGAAAATGCTGTCGAAGATCACAAAAACCACACGAGAGAATTTAAACATACGGTAAATCAATCAAAAATCAGTTGTATATTTCTAATTACTAATTAAACAATTACTAATTATAAAAAGTTGTATCTTTGCCGCTCCATTAAACCAAAATGTTATGAAAAGGATTCTTTTGATTTTAACTATGCTCGCCGTCGTTATGACTGGCTATTCGCAGAAAAAAGGCACTACCCCTGTCGCCCCTGACATGCCGATTGATGATGATACTCAACTCATTACATATAAGGAAGTTATACAAGAAAACGGATCAGCGCAGGAACTGTATGAACGCGCCTTGAAATGGGCCAAAGCATACTATAAGAACACCGCCGAAGTCATCAAAAACAACGATGCCACCAACCATGTCATCGACTTCCGCTCCTCCGTCCGTATCTATTCCCATCAAAAAGACGGCACCAAACTGACCAAAAATGTGGTTTATTACAATTTCAAGTTGCAGTGCCGTGACGGCCGCTACCGTTACACCATCACAGATTTCAATGAAAAAGCCACCGCAGCCGCACCCATCGAACGCTGGCTGAACCCCGAGGACAAAAAGTGGGATCCCGAATGTTTCATCAACCTCCAGGAAGTGGACGAACAAATCCAAGCCCTCATCTCTTCCCTCGTTGACGGTATGCAGCCCGCCGTCGAAAAAACCGACGAATGGTAAAATCCCCTTCTATGTAGAAGGGGTGGCCGTAGGCTGGGGTAGTAGAAAATAGTAAAAGGTAATAAGTAATAGGTAATAAGTAATAGATATTAGATAAAAGGTAATAGGTGAAAGGATTAGCTAAAGAAAAAAGGGAATAGTGTGTGTGCAACCTCATACCTTCTACATAATACTTTATACATATTTCAAATCAGTGAAATTTAGATTATTACATTTTGTTCTTATATTGGCAATGGTGTTCTGTTTCAGTTGCCATCGCACCGACCCCACTGGCCACCTCCAGATTCATTTCACCACGGAGGTGGACGGCACGCCCCTACAATACGATGTCCTTGATTATGTGAATGATGCCGGAAATCATTACGAGGTAAACGAAGTAAGGTATTTTATCTCCCGTGTAGTGCTGACAAAATCTGATGGTACTCAAACAGTTATTGCCGCCAGTGATGGAATCCACTACTATGATTCCGATATTTCTACCACCCATAATTGGTTGATAAATGATGATTTACCTATAGGAAAATACGAAACGATATCCTTTGTTTTCGGGTTGGATGGAGTGCAGAACAAAACAGGCTTTTTTGTGAATCCGCCAGAAACAAATATGGCTTGGCCAGACCCCATTGGCGGCGGTTATCATTATATGCAGATTAATGGCAAATGGCTGAATACCAATGAAGAACTTACGCCTTTCTGCCTCCATACTGGCATTGGCCAAACCTATCAGGATGGGAACATCACAGGTTTTGTCCAGAACTATTTTGTTGTTTCCGTGCCGATTTCTTCTTTGGAAATAAAAGAATCCCAGATGTCGGAAATGACCTTGGTGATGAATGTAAATAATTGGTTCAGAGACCCCAATATTTACGATTTCAATGAATGGGGCGGGGCCATTATGCAGAATCAGGCTGCACAGGAGGTGTTGAAAGCCAACGGGTACAATGTATTTTCCGTTCGCTAACTTTCACTTGATGAACCTGTAACTTGATAAACTTGATGAACTTGTAACTTGTTACTTCTTTTTCGTCAGCATCGTCTTGATTTCGTTCAATTTCATCAAGGCTTCAACGGGCGTTAATGAATTGATATCCAAATCAATAATGATATCCTTGATATCCAACAGCAGCGGGTCGTCCAGATTGATGAAGCTGAGCTGGTATCCGGCTTGGGCGGGTTTCTTCTTGATGGAACGTTCCTCCTTGCTGCCGTGGCTTTCTTCCAACTGTTTCAGAACCTCGTCAGCGCGTTTCAGCACCTGTTGGGGCATCCCAGCCATCCGTGCCACATGGATACCAAAACTATGTTCACTTCCTCCTTCTTTCAACTTCCTTAAAAACAGGATTTTATTGTTTACTTCTTTGACGGCTACATGGTAGTTTTTAATTCGTTTGAACTGTGCGGCCATATCGTTCAGTTCGTGATAGTGGGTGGCAAACAGCACTTTGGCGCGATGCACGGGATGTTCGTGCAGGTATTCGGCAATCGCCCACGCGATGGAAACGCCGTCGTATGTACTTGTACCTCTGCCAATTTCGTCCAAAAGCACGAGACTTCGGTTGGAGATATTGTTGAGGATGCTGGCCGTTTCGTTCATCTCCACCATAAAGGTGGATTCGCCAGTGGAGATGTTGTCCGATGCCCCGACGCGGGTGAAAATCTTGTCCACCACGCCAATGCGGGCGCTGTCGGCTGGCACGTAGCAGCCCATCTGCGCCATCAGCACAATCAGTGCCGTCTGCCGCAGCAGCGCCGACTTACCCGACATATTGGGTCCGGTGATGATGATGATCTGCTGTTTCTCATTATCAAGATAGACATCATTGGAGATGTAAGATTCCCCTGGCGGCAGTTGTGTCTCGATCACCGCGTGCCGTCCGCCTTTGATGTCAATGACGGTGCTGTCGTCAATGACGGGCCGGATGTACTGGTTTTCTTTGGAAATAGTTGAGAAACAAGAAAGTACATCAATGCGTGCCACAATGCGGGCATCCGTCTGAATCATCGGAATGTAGTCGATAAGGGATAGTGCCAGTTCGTTGAACAGGCGCGTTTCAATGCTGAGGATTTTGTCCTCTGCCCCCAGAATCTTACTCTCAAGTTCTTTAAGTTCCTCAGTGATATAGCGTTCGGCGTTGGTGAGAGTCTGCTTGCGGATCCACTCGGCGGGGACCTTGTCCTTGTGGGCATTGGTCACTTCCAAGTAATAGCCAAACACATTGTTGAATCCGATTTTGAGGGAAGTGATACCCGTTTTTTCGGTCTCGCGCCGCTGGATTTCCGCCAGAATGGCCTTGCTGTTCTGCGACAGTGAAGTGAGTTCGTCCAGTTCGGCATCCACACCCTTCTTGAAAATCCGTCCTTTGTTGATAGCCACAGGTGCATCTTCACTTATCTCATTTTCAATGCGTTTGCACACGGACTGGCACGGATTCAGCTGTTCTGCCATCTTGTTGAGAGCGGGTTGCTGCTGTGCTGCGCAAAGTTTCTGAAGGGCGGTGATGGAGCGGAGTGCCCGTGCCAACTGGAGAAGTTCCCGGGGATTTACTTTTCCAGTGGCTATCTTTGAACCGATGCGTTCCAAATCGCCAATGGTGCGAATGAAGGATTCAATTTCATTTTTAAAATCCTCATTTTCAATAAGAAAATTGACCACAGAGAGACGTTCCTCAATCAGCATTTTCTCCTTCAGCGGCATCAGAATCCACTTTTTAAGAAGACGTCCGCCCATCGGAGTGAGCGTCTTGTCAAGGATTTGCAGCAACGTCACCGCGTTTTCATTGGCGGAGTGGATAAGTTCCAGATTCCGGATGGTGAAACGGTCGAGCCAGACGTAATGTTCCTCTTCAATACGGTTCAACTTATTGATGTGCTGGACCTTGTGGTTTTGCGTCTCGCTGAGGTAGTGGAGAGCGGCGCCGGCGGCAATGATGCCTTTGGTCAGATTTTCGATACCGAAGCCTTTTAACGAGTTGGTCTGGAAATGTTGGGTCAGTAAAGGAACGGTGTAATCGGAGGTGAACACCCAGTCCTCGAATGTAGTGAGCAGGATTTTTTCGCCGAAATGTTCGCGGAACTCCTGCACTTTCCCTTTCTGGATCACCATTTCGGCTGGCTTGAAATTCTGTAACAGCTTGTCAATGTATTCGTTATTGCCTTCAGCGAGGTAAAATTCACCAGTGGAAGCATCCACGAAAGCGATGCCACTACAGGTGCTGTCGTAGTGGATGGCCCCGAGGAAATTGTTCTCTTTCTGTTCCAGAATCTTGTCATTGGTGGCGATACCGGGAGTGACAAGTTCGGTGATACCGCGTTTGACGAGCGTTTTGGTGAGTTTCGGGTCTTCCAACTGGTCGCAGATGGCCACCCGGTAACCGGCGCGGACCAGTTTTGGCAAGTAGGTGTCGAGCGCATGGTGCGGAAAACCGGCAAGATCTTGGTCAGCGGCGGCACCATTCGACCGCTTGGTCAGCACGATTCCGAGAATTTGTGAGGTTTTCACGGCATCTTCGCCGAAAGTTTCATAAAAGTCACCCACCCGGAACAGCAGAATCGCGTCCGGATACTTTGCTTTGAACTGATTATACTGCCTCATTAACGGTGTTTCCGCCTGTTTTCCCATATTTTCACGATTTTGAGGCGCAAAGGTACGCGATTTTTGTGAGATTTTGTCCCTCTTTTTTTCAAAAAACATCGAATTATTGATGAAATACTGCGATTTTATCGTACTTTTGCGGCCGTATTAATGATGGGTAAAGACGTTTTCAATGGGAAATCGACTATTATTAAAAATAGTATATATAATACATTAAAGATGGAAGATATACTGATTACGATTGGCGTTATCGCTTTTGTGATATTGAGAGCATATACGAAAGCGAAAAAGAAAAATGCCCAGCAGCAGGCGCGGCGTCGTCCGACACCGCGTCCGGTTGTAGTGGAGCCAGAGGTTGAGAGTGAAAAACCGTTGTGGCATGATATTTTTGAATCCACACAGGAGGAGACGATGCAGGAGCCTTCGTTTGAGGCATCTTCCTTCGAGGAAATTCCGAAAAACCAACAATATTTCACATACGAGAAGATTGAACCTGAAATTGGTGAGGAAGTACACAATGCGGAATTTTCGCCTGTCGATTCTGTTGAAAAGAATGTTCAAAACACTGACAATGAGAATGAAAAAACATCCCCAATTTCTTTGGATATGACCGACATATATAAAGGAGTTATCTATTCAGAAATACTGAAACGACCTTATAATTAAGGTGTTACAAATATTAAAAAAAACCATTTTAGGGCGTGAATCTGCAAAAGAATTTTTTGTAAATTTGCGCCCTAAATTATGGTGTATATTGTAGGATAGTAAATTAATGTTTAATATAAAATCTAAGTTATGATTAAAAAGTTACTCTTGACGCTTGGAATCGTTCTCTTCTGTAGCAGTCTTGCGTTTTCTCAGGGTACGATTAAAGGTAAGGTCACTGACCAAGGCGGAGGCGCTATCGAATTTGCCCAAGTCTTCTTGAAAAAAGACGGTAGTCCCGTGAACTTTTCAATGACCGACGGAGATGGTAATTACCATTTCTATGGTGTGCCTGCCGGTACATACGACATCACTTTCGATGCGGAAATGATTACTTCTTGCGGTAAGAAAGAGACGGAGAGCGGCATTAAGTTGAGCAACGGACAGGACCTTTTCGTAAACCATAAGATCAATTGCTCCGCTATTGAGGTTGACGAAGTGACTGTAGTGTGGAAGGAACCTGTCTTCAAAGCTGACAATACGAAGACGGCCACCACAATGGATGCCGAATCCATCAAACAGACCCCGGGTCGTTCCATCACTGGCGCCCTCGCCAGCTCTGAAGGTGTCACCTCCGTTGACGGTAGCCTCACTAGTGTCCGTGGTGCCCGCTCCGATGGTCAGAAGACGATGATCGACGGTATGGTCGTCCGCGGCACCGGCGGTGTCTCCATGGCCTCCGTCGAACAGGCCGAATTGATCCAGGGCGGTATTCCGGCAGAGTACGGTGACGGTACCAGCTTTATGGTCATCACCACCAAGGGTATTTCTAAAGCCCTCCACGGTTCTGCCGAGCTCCGCGGATCCATCGAAGGCTATAACGACTTCCTCGGGGAGTTCTCCCTCACCGGACCTATCTTGAAGGGAAAGAAATCCACTGACCCCGCCCGTATCGGTTTCATGATCACCGGCGACGCCTCCTACACCAAGGACGGCAGTCCCGCACAAGGCGGTACTTGGCGCGCCACAGATGAGACCATTGATTACCTCATCAAAAACCCCCTCCGCTATAGTAATACTGAAATCGGTGCCAACTATGCGAATGGCGAGTACCTCACCGAAGAAAGTTTCTACAAAAAACGCGTGAGAGATCATGCCGCCACCCAAAACTACCTCGGTCAGGCCAAATTGGATTTCCTCTTCGGAAAGCAGAATAATATCAGCCTCTCTATCGGTGGTATGTATGAATACACCAAAGGCCATGGCTGGGGAATCAGTTCAGCTTTGTTCAATGCACAAAACAATTCCACTACTACTTATAATACGTGGCGTATCAATGCCAAGTTCCAGCACAGAATTCCGTTGGACACCAGCTCCGTGTTCGACAACATCATGTATAACATCAATGTGAACTATACGCATTGGTCTTCCCTCACGCAGGACAGCCGCCACAAGAAGAACCTCTTCAACTATGGTCATATCGGCTATTTTAGAACAACCAAGGCCAAATATTTCCAAGTCGGCGACATTGAAATTGACAGTATCATCTACCATAATGTGAATATTCTCACCAATATTTATGATTCTATTGTTGACTATAGCGCCACTCCGTGGGGAAGCAATGACGAATCTCTTATCTCCAACCCCGACCTTATTTATTATGTAACCAATTTTACAGACAGATATTCACCGAGTACAATTTATGACTATTTCGGTGTCATTCCTTATAACCTCACATTGTACCAGACCTTTGGTGCCCTGCTGAATGGTGACTCCCCGAATTCTATCTATGGTTTGTTCTCTGCTCCTGGTACGGTCTATAACAGTTATTCCCGTTCAGAGGAATCTCAGATAGGTGCCAATGCAAGTTTGTCCCTCTCTGTGAAAGATCACGACATTAAACTGGGTTACCAGTTTGAAAAACGTACCTCCCGCGCTTTCTCTGTCGCCCCCGTTGGCCTTTGGACTTTGATGCGCAGCAGCGCCAACAGTCATATCAGCGAGTTGGATCTTGACAATCCGTATTTTGTGGGTCAGGACACCGTGATGTATGATCTGTACTTTGATGGAGATAACCAAACCACTTTCGACCGCAATCTCCGTTCCTCCCTCGGTCTGGATCCCAACGGCACAGATTGGATTGATGTGGACAACCTCGATCCCAATACTTTTGACCTTGGTATGTTCTCACCCGGTGAACTTTTCAACGGTGGTAATACCTATATTTCTTATTATGGTTATGACTATACTGGTTCAAAGAAAACCAAGACGAAAACCAATATTGAACAGTTCTTCACTGAATTAGATGCTAATGGTGATAACACCTACAGAGTGGGTGCATACGAGCCGGTTTATATGGCTATGTATATTCAGGACAAGTTCTCCATCCAGAACAGCCTGTTGTTCAATGTGGGTGTTCGTATTGACCGCTTCGACGCTAACCAGTCTGTCTTGAAAGACCCCTACCTTTTCAGAGATTCCTATACAGTCGGTGAAGTCCGTGGAAGTTTTGATTCCAAGTACATTCCTGGTAACGCTGAAGATGACTGGGTCGTTTATGTGAACCAGCTTGACGGAACGTTAGATCCGGATAACACCAATATCGTGGCTTTCCGTAAAGGAAACACTTGGTACAATGCTGAAGGTGCTGAAGTGACTGACCCGACCACAGTGTTGGGTGCCACCGGCGGACCGATTCTGAAAAAAGCACTCCCCTCCACATACGTTTCAAAGGTTGACTATGACGCCTTCGAAGACTACAAACCACAATGGTCTGTTATGCCGCGTCTCTCCTTCTCCTTCCCCGTTTCTAACAAGTCTCTGTTCTACGCTCACTACAATATCATTACTTCTCGTCCGACAAACCTCCGTCTTGACCCGATCAGCTACTTGTGGATTGACAAGTATGGTTCCAGCTCATCTTCCGTCATCAACAACCCGCGCCTGAAACCCTCCAAGACCATTGACTATGAGTTGGGTTTCCGTCAGGCCATCGGTGAAAACTCCGCATTGAGTTTGGCTGCATACTACAGAGAGGAACGTGACCAGATTCAGGCCTACCGTTACTCTGGAGCATATCCCACCACCTATTATTCCTACGACAATATTGACTTTGGTACTGTCCAGGGCTTCACGGTCAGCTATGACCTCCAGCGTACCAAAAACATTACCCTCCGTGCAAGCTACACTTTGCAGTTTGCAAAAGGTACAGGTTCTTCCTCCACCTCAGGTCTGGCCATTATCGCTTCAGGTCAGCCGAACTTGCGTACCCTTACGAACCTGAGCTTTGACCAGCGTCACAAATTGGCTGCCATGATTGACTACCGTTTCAGATGGGGTGGCGATTACAATGGTCCTACCACCCACAAGGAAACCAAGGATGGCAAGCAGAAAGAAACCAAGATTCTTGAAGGCTTCGGTGTCAATATCAATTTCTCCGCAGGTTCCGGTATGCCGTACAGCCGTTCAAGCAAACCCTATTCCATCTACGTAAGCGGTACCAAGAGCCAGCTCTCCGGTACTATCAACGGTTCCAATATGCCGTGGATATTCCAGTGCGACCTCCGTATCAACAAGTCATTCATGCTCAGTCTTAAGAAAGATGATAAGGGCAAAACCACTATGAAAGGGTTCCTCGATGTTTATTTGGAAGTTCTCAACCTCTTCAATTTCAAGAATGTCATTTACGTATATGAATATACTGGTAATGCCGACGATGATGGTTATCTGACTGCAACAGAATATCAGCAGCAGATCAACTCTCAGGTCAGCGTTGACTCCTACAGATGGTACTACGGAATGAGAATGGCAGATCCGTACAACTATACAAGACCGACCCGCGTTGTGTTGGGTGTTAGTTTCTCTTTTTAATCAATCGTAGCAAAAAATTATAGAATATGAAAAATATAAGCAAGTTATTAGTTCTCGTAGCCGCTCTGTTGTTGGCATCAGGTTCACTCCATGCCGAAAAGTACAGAGGCGGTTCAGCTGTTCCGAGAATTCAAACTCGTGCAGCATCAACATGTTTGCCCGCAGTTAACTCCAATGAGTTGATTGTTAACAATGTGCGTGCATATCTTGAGACAAATGGTACGATGTGGTTTGAAGAGATCGCACAATACGAGGTTCCTTATGGCTCAGGAAAAACCTCTATGTTCGCTGCCGCCCTGTGGATTGGTGGTAAGGACGTCAATGACCAGCTGAAGCTGGCCGCCGTCCGTTTCCGCCAGATTGGTGATGACTTCTGGACAGGCCCTCTTACATTGAACGGTGCCTCCATCACCCAGCAGACATGTGCGGATTACGATAAGTTCTATAAGATCACCCGCGCCGAAGTCGAAGATCATATCGCCAACTGGAGCAATTCCGACTACACAATGCCGAACAGCATCCGTGACTGGCCGGCCCACCCGTATGATCTTTCTGCCGGACAATCATTCTATCTTGCTCCCTTCTTTGACTATGACGAAGATGGTGAGTACAATCCGGCCAACGGTGACTATCCGTACTATGACATCAACAATGACCTTTGTCCGTGGACTTCCGCAAACCGTGCCCTCGCCGCTGCCGGCCAGCTTCCCAAGACTCCTGAAGAGAGAATGGGCATCTCCTCTGGTATGGTTTATGCCGACCACGTTTTGAAAGGCGACCAGACCCTCTATTGGATTTTCAACGATAAAGGCGGTCCGCATACCGAATCAAAGGGTGAACCCATTGGTTTGGAAATTCGTGCACAGGCTTTCGGTTTTGCTACAAACGACGAGTTGAACAATATGACGTTCTACAGTTATGAGATCATCAACCGTTCTACTTACGACGTAATGCAGACCTATTTCTCCCAGTGGGTTGACCCCGATCTGGGTTATGCCGACGATGACTATGTGGGTTGCGATGTCGCCCGTGGTTTGGGTTATTGCTACAATGGTAGAAACATTGACGGTCAGGGTTTGGTCCAGCACTACGGTGCCCAGCCGCCTGCGGTCGGTGTTGACTTCTTCCAAGGTCCCTACCTTGATCCGGATGGTTACGACAACCCCTCCTTCAACGGTTCTGCTGAATTCGGTCCCACAATGGGTGGCAATTGCGAAATCGTTTCATTAGATGGAACGATGAAAGCTTTCTCTTGGGATCCGGATCCGGATAATGACGACGAACATGCTATGATTGAGGATTCAATGGTTCTTGTCCGTGCAGAAGCCATCAATGGTGTGAACTTCGGTGATGGTATTGTGGATAATGAACGTTTCGGTATGAGAAGATTCGTTTATCACAACAATGACAACTCTGTTGTTGGTGACCCGGACATCGCTTTCGAGTACTACAATATGTTACGTGGTCTTTGGAAGGATAACTTGAAAATGAAATATGGTGCAAACGCTCACCCGCAGAACGGTGCTACCGGTCCGGATTGCGACTTCATGTTCCCCGGTCTTACTGACCCGTGTAACTGGGGTACGATGGGTGTGGATCCGAATGTTTCCCAATATGGTCCTAACGGTTGGACAGAATCTGCAGTGGGCAATGCTCCCGCTGACCGCCGTTTCATGCAGTCAGCTGGTCCTTTCACCCTCCGTGCCGGTGCTGTGAACTACATTACCGTTGGTATTCCGTGGGCTCGCGCAGCACAAGGTGGTGCTCAAGCATCTGTGGAACTCTTGAAACGTGCCGATGACAAATGTCAATCTTTGTTCGAAAACTGTTTCAAGACCCTTGATGGTCCTGATGCTCCCGATGTCACGATTCGTGAGCTTGAAAATGAGTTGATTCTTTACATTTCTAACAATGATCCTCAAAAGAACAACTATCATGAAACTTATGTAGAATTGGATCCTCAAATTCCGAGAACTTTGGAAACCTCTAAATTGGTTGAGCGTATCGATTCTATTAACGCAATTTTACCTGACGGTACAGATACTTTGATTATTACTCATAGTTATGAAACCGTTACTACTATTGATACTCTTACCCAAGATCAACGTTCATATAAATTTGAAGGTTATCAAATTTATCAATTGGCAAATGCTTCTGTCAGTGTTACCGACCTTGGTGATGCAAACAAGGCTCTCCTTGTGGCACAATGCGATATCCAAAATGGTGTTGGCCAATTGATTAACTGGATTTATAATGACGCTCTTGGTACTTCTGTGGCAACGGAAATGGTGAAAGGTGCCGATAATGGTATCAAACACTCTTTCAGAATTACAGAAGATAAATTCGCTACTGGTACTAACAAAGTTCTTGTCAACCACAAAGAGTATTATTTCTTAGTGTTGGCTTACGGTTATAATGAATATAAACACTTCAGCTTGAATGCTGACAACCTTGATGGTCAACCGACTACTTACTTG
>Ga0265299_10004364_pt1 | contig 13411 bp, 12 predicted proteins | sample AusTroGonzalo_MG_4_FD_193485 | JGI IMG/M metagenome (GOLD analysis project Ga0265299, IMG submission 193485) | Bovine rumen microbial communities from tropical cattle in Woodstock, Queensland, Australia - Gonzalo_02 | ecosystem: Host-associated > Mammals > Digestive system > Stomach > Rumen ...
GTAAGACCTATGCCATTCGCAGGTATGCTCGCGAGGCGGGATTGCAACTGGTGGAGATGAACTTCGTGCTGCAGCCCGAGACGCAGAACATACCGCGCGGTGCGGCTAATGTGCAAGAAGTGCTGTTGCGTATATCTGCCTACGCCGAGCAACCGTTAGTGCCGGGCAAGACGCTGATCTTCTTCGATGAGGTGCAAGATTACCCGGATATCATGACATGGGTGAAAGCATTGGTAGAGGACGGTAGGTTCTGTTATGCACTAAGCGGCAGTCTGTTAGGGTTGGAACTGAAAGAGGTACGCTCGATACCTGTCGGTTATATGGATGAGTACCAGATGTATCCGCTTGACTTTGAGGAGTTCGTAAGAAACATAGGCATAACGAACGAGGTGATAGAATCCGTTCGTGAAGCGTGGGAGAAATGTCATCCGGTAGATAGTTATATCCATGACAAACTGATGCGTTTGTTCAACCTGTATCTGATTGTGGGCGGTATGCCTGCAGCCGTGCAACGCTACGTGGATACGAATGATCTGCAACAAGTGATTCAGGAGCAGAGGGCTATCCTTGCATTGTACAAGAAAGATATTGCCCGATATGATCCGGAAAACAAACTGTATATTAACGATATCTTTGATTTGATTCCATCGGAGCTCAATGCCAAGAACAAGCGGTTCATTCTCAAGAACCTGAACGAACATATCAAGTTCTCCAGGCACGAGAACAGTTTCGTTTGGTTGCGTGATGCCGATATGGCTTTGCCCGCTTACAATGTGGAAGAACCTCGCGTGCCGCTCAAGCTCAGTGAACTGCGTAACCTGTTCAAGCTCTTCCAGAACGATGTGGGATTGCTGGCTTCGCAGTATGCCGGAGGTATTCAACTGCAAATATTGCAAGGCAACATCAACATCAATAGCGGCGCGATATACGAGAATGCAGTGGCGCAAGAACTGCATGCGCACGGATGGAATCTCTACTACTTCAACAGCAAAAAACAAGGTGAAGTGGACTTTCTGTTGGAGCAGGACAGTGAAATTATTCCGCTGGAAGTAAAGTCCGGCAAGGATTACCCGCGGCATGTGGCGCTTAACAATATCCTTACCAACAAAGAATACAATCTCCAACGAGCTATAGTATTGTGCAACGACAATTTACGGGTGGAGGGACAAATTACCTACGCTCCCATATACATGACGATGTTTATCCACCACCGTATGCTGACCACGCCGCTCATCTACCACCCGGAGTTACCGTAACTGCATATTATATCTGATGAAAGAATCAACACGTAATCGATTATACAAGATTGACCGCATTGTGGGTAAAATATTTAATATTATCACAGTGTTGTTCTTTGTGTTGCTTATATCAGCGGCATTCAATACGCCTTGGAAGCAAATATTGGTTCATATCTTCTTTGGCGTAGGGGCTGTATGGGCGTTGCTGATTATATTCCGACTGTGTCTGTCACCGTTCGTTAAGAGTGAAGAAGAAGAGGAGTTTGAAGAGAATGTAGATTATATTATAAAGAAATATAACGAGAGTAAATTACAGCCGGTAATAGAGGGCTATTCACCGCTACGCAACCTTACTACTGAACAATCAGAACGGGTGAAGCAACTTCTGCGTGAACTTCCTGCGCATGCCGAAAAGCCCGATCATCTTAATATGGCATCTATAGCTCAACACCTTACCGCATTGGAGCAGTTGGGAAAAGCTGACCTTGAAGACAAGCGCAATTTGCGGTCATGGGTGGTACACGTGACAGGTAAGAAAGTGCCATCATCAAGCCAGTTCAACGAGGCAATCCCAAGCCAAGCCGTGACGAAGGTTAACAATGCACGAAAAAAAATAGAGCGCATCCTCCAATAATTCGATTTCTTCGATAAAACAATCGAACTTTTGCAAATGTCCCGCAAAAGTCGTATCTTTGTGCCCAAAAACGAAATCATTATGAGGCACACATTGATTTATCCCTTAGTGAGTATAGTGGCATTGCTGCTATCCATAAGCGCGTACGCGCAAGATATTATTGTTACAACTTCCGCTCAAAAGATTGAAGCGAAGATTGTTGAGGTCACAAAATCGGAAATCCGCTACAAAGAGAAAGACTATCTTGATGGTCCAACGTTCGTGATCAATGCAGATGAGATAAGCAGCATCATCTATGCCAACGGAAAAGTGGTATTGTACGGTCAGCCGGTTGCTAAAGAGGAGCCTGCGCAAGTACAGGTCAAGGCGGAAGAAGTATCAACATCGCCGTCGAATCCGTCGCCGAAAGTAGCGCAAACTTCGAAGCCTGTTACGACCGTTGTAGATGAGAGCCTGGCGGATATTCTGCTGTTGTCAGGGCAGACGATAGAGGCGCGTATTGTAGAAATGAAAAACGATCATGTGACGTATGTGGTGGACGATAAGGAGAACACCTTGCCTGCATCGCAGATAGAGAAAGTGCTCTTCAAGAGCGGGCAGGTGAAAGCGTATAATGTGAGTGAACCGCTTATCTCACGCCCCAAACAATCGCCTACAACTGTTGCATCCGCCCCACAGACTTCAGGACGCATCTATCGTGACGGCAAGGAGTATATGCATAATAATAGATATGTATCCAAGAAAGAAGTAGCGCGTATTCTCGAAATGGAAGACAAGGCAGCCTACAAGCAATGGAAGAATGCCGATGGGTTGTTAATTGGTGGTGCTGTTTGTACAGGTGTCGGCGGTGGATTGGTGATAGGAGGATTGCTCTCGCTTGCCGGCGGTGATGCTATTCCTTGTATAGCGCTGGATTGTTGCGCGTTAGTGCCGCTTGGTATAGGATTAGGATTGTGTCTTGGAGCGAACTCCAAATACAACAAAGCAATAGATATCTATAACTCCAAATACGACAAAACGACTATGCAACTGCAGTGGCGCGTTGCGCCTAATGGAGTAGGATTGGCGATAGCATTTTAACGAATAAAATTTTAGCAATATGATAAACGCAAAAGCAATTGGTCTGGCTAGAGCCAGAGAAGTACATCAACTGATTATATCCGGCACTATTTATAATATGTGGCCGGAAGTTATAGCTCGTCGCGGTTGGCGATTGATGGGTGAAGCGTTAGTTACCGAAGATCCGAATGATAATTATCCTGACATCATTATCAAAAACGAGCACAAGCGGCTTGTGTTCAGTTTGGAGATTACGCGCAAATCAAGTATGTATTATGACCGCAACAAATGTATTTACCTCAAGCAACGCTTCCCCGATGCGGAGTTCTATATCTATAATTATGAGACAGATATTTTATATGCCTTAGATGAAGATGGGCAATGGTTCAATAGCGAGGAATACGAGATTGGTAGCCGCCTGTTTGAGCGACCATTGTTAGAGTATATCTTTGTGCCGGAGGAGTATTAAGCACCCTTATTTATGCATTTGGATGCGATAACAGTGTATAATATCTAATGAACAATTGGATATGGAAGAAAGATCTAAATATAGTATTCCTGATTACTACGACAGGGAACATTGGGAAGAAGGAAAGAAAAACAGTTCTGAACTCTTCTGCAAAAATGATACAGATGAAGTAGTACAGGATCGTCTTGATAATATCCGAAGACTTAAAAACAATTCGGAACGTTTTCTGTGTGGATATTGTAGGAAACCTATACAAATATGTGGTAATTATATGTGGGGGAATAAAACGTGGGGATCTACCAGAAAGCAATCTTATCATTTTAGACATCGGTATCCTCAAGAGGAAGGGAAAGAGCCTTGTCCCTATAGTAAAGAGGGTGAAAAATTTTGGAATAAAGATACGCTAAAAGCACGGATATACAAGGGGCTTCCACCAAGTCCAGAACATGAAAGAGCAAAAGACGCATTATTTCAATGTACAACAAAATTTATGACAAATGTTGCAAAAGAAAAATACATTCGCCATAAAGACTTTAATACTCGTGCTTATCGCAGAGCAGATATTTATGCAGAATATAACGGAAAACGCATTGTGTTTGAGATACAGCGTACCTCTATTTCTCCCAACATTGTTATTGGCCGCGATGATTTTTACAAAGAAAATGACATTTTCATATTGTGGATTGTATATGATGCCAATAATCGGACATGCACAAAAACCGACATCTTTGTGGATAATTGCGGCAATCTCTTTGAGTTTGACAAAGAGGCGCAAAGCATGTCAGAGAAAACAGGTGAACTATATTTGAAGTGTTATTTTAACGCTTATGAATTTGATGAAGAAACTCAAGAATATAGCCAAAAAACGGAATTTAATAAAGAACTTATTCCGTTTACGTCTTTAACTTGGAATGACACAACGATGAAGATTTACTATAAGACTAAAGAAGAGCTTAAGGATGAATATATTAAGCAACATGAAGAACAAATTAGGAATGAAACCAAAGAATACTTACTTGATATAAATAATAAGCTTTTTCCTCATCCGTCTCAAACAGGTGGATATTATGAAGATTATATTGCATTTGATAAACATAAACAAAGGGTGTTCAAATTAGCGTTGATAGAGTTTTTTAGAGAGAAATGCGTCACACAAAGCATAGAAGCGGATAATCTACATCATTGCTGTCCCATTAAAATTGCAAAATGTTCTTTGAAATGACTGAATTTTAGGAATTTGTAACGAAAATTTGTGCGCGACGATTTCATTTTGTATCTTTGCAGTCGATTTAACATTGCTGCATATGAACAAAGAGAAATATGTGTTCGCTCAATTAGTAGAGTTCCTCAACAATGACAAGTTCCGACGCATTGTAGCCAAGTATCAAGGTGACAAGTACGTAAAGCATTTTACTTGCTGGAATCATCTACTTGTTCTGATGTATGGTCAGCTATGCAACCGGGAGAGTCTTCGAGATTTGATATGTGCCACCGATGCTCACCATAATAAGTGTTACCATCTTGGCTTTGGCAAAAACGTTTCGAAAACGAATCTCGCCTATGCAAATCAAGTACGCGACTGTCACATCTTTGAGGAGTTTGCCTACCATGTGGTTGAGGAAGCCAGGCGATTACGAGTAACAAAGATTTTTGCTCTCGATGGACACGTCTATGCTTTCGATTCCACGACCATAGATCTCTGCTTGAGTGTCTTCTGGTGGGCAGCGTTTCGCAAGCACAAAGGAGGAGTAAAAGTACACAACTTATATGATGTAGAAACGCAAATCCCGGCATTCTTTCTTGTTACTGCTGCGTCAGTACACGATGTGAATGCTATGGATGCAATCCCCTATGAAACAGGAGCATACTACATCTTTGATCGAGCTTATGACGACTACAAGCGGCTCTTTCATATCCATCTGATTGGAGCGTTCTTTGTTATCAGAGCAAAGGATAATATCCGATACAAGATAACCAAATGGAAGCGCCGAATGCCGAAGAATGTGCGCACCGATGCTCGTATCCGATTGACCGGCTATGCCAGTTCCAAACGTTATCCGGAAGAACTCCGAATGGTACGATATTGGGATGAGGATCAAGAGCGAGAGTTTGTCTTTTTGACCAATGCGATGAGTTTGTCTGCATTGGAAATAGCCAACCTCTATCGGAATCGCTGGCAAGTGGAATTGTTCTTTAAGTGGCTCAAGCAACACCTCAAAATCAAGAAATTTTGGGGCACAACAGAGAACGCTGTTAAGATACAAGTTTACGCTGCGATGACTGCTTATTGCTTAGTCGCGATAGTGCAACAGAAACTCAACCTCGATGTCTCGACGTATGAGATGCTGCAAAAACTGAGCGTTACTCTTACCGAGAAGACTCCATTGAGAGAACTTTTCGATAAACCTAAAATCAGTAATGTCAAAGATCAATTTGCCGATAATGGGCAATTAATATTAAAATTTTAACCGTCCCTAATTTTTATGGGACACTAGTGAATCTACATATTTTCTTAAATAGATGTTTAGATAAGGGGTATCTTACTATTTGGGATATTTTTGGCAAAGAGAATGGATTGAATGAGGTCCTCAAATGTTGGAGTATTCCCAACAATGTATTGCGCTACATACTTACATATATGTTCATTCAGAAGTATGATAATATGATTGAAGATGTAGATGAGGCTATAAATCGAAACTTTGAGGCATTAAAAGTACATGCCCAAAATAATAATAAGAATAAGGCTGAAAGGCGAGAGATTTACTTATCTTTTCTGCTAATTTATAAGCAATCGGCGAATAAAGAGTTTTATGAGCAACTTGATAAGAAATGGGATTTTATAAACATTTTGTGGTCATTATATTTACCAAAAATAGTTGAAAAGTATGACAATATAGATTATAACGATTTAGTTCAAACTATTAGATTACGTCATTCCAGATCTGTACATATTATAAAACATTGTATAATAAAACAACGGCAGAATGGATATATTGCCAATACTACGGATGTTCAAAAAGCTTTAAGAATATTAACAGAGACATCACCGCAATATCAAACGCCCGAATTAGATGCTATAGTAAGCACCATATTTCCTGACATGTATGACAATAGTTACTTGTAATTGAAAACTAGTTGTGATTTGTTCAGCAAGCACCGACTTGCATGCAAGTTTGACCAATTTGATGGATACCACCTACTATCTTTGCGCGTTGAGCGGGCCTTGGATGGCGTGTGCCACACGCGTATTGCGATAGCATCGCCTTGCTTATACCTGTAATTTGTGCCAAGTAAGCAAAAGATATATATTCCTTGCACTCTTGCAATACTGCTGACATATCCTTGACAAAGGTAAACGAGGCTTCAACATCCTCACCAGTGCGCTCCTTATGCGCGGCACGCATCGCATCAAATACAGCCAAGAAATCGCGTTCAGCTTCCGCAATACTTGCTCCTTCTCCGAAAAAGCCAAAAGGAAACTCCTCATTGCAATATACGCTGTACCAACCTGCGCCATTGCTTTCTACATGTGCTTCGTACTCTTTCATATTCATCTGATTTATGCGATACCTGCATCGCGGATTATGTTTCTTAATGTACCCGGAGCTACTTCCTTACTCAAGTGATTGCTCGTTGGAAAGAACTTGCCTGTAATGGGACTATACCATTCAGGATGTCCTGCTATCGATTTTCCGGTAGGATAACAACTGGCTTTCTTTAGTCGTTTATGTAGTTCGTTGTACTTCATTTTTATAAAACGCTACAAAGATAATGCTTTTTTTTTGAATAACAAAATATTTAGACAAAAAAATATGACTTTTCTTTATTTTTTATACATTTTTGCTTTTAAATACTGCAAATAGTTCATTTTTTACAAAAAACTTTACTTTTTCTTCCGCTTGAGGCTTTTGCCGAGTGAGTTGGGTACAACAACCCACTGGAACATCATCGACAGTTGGTCGCAGAAAGCGGTGAGGGTGTGTGATTTGTAATAGTCGCGGAACTCCTCGTCATAGTTGCAGCGGGCGTAGATATAGTCGCGCACCTGCGAATATTTGTCCGGCTCGGGGCAAGGGGTGATGGTATCGGGGAAGAGCTCTTGCTCTACGCGTGTCTGGCGTTGTTGCTCGGGGAACGAATCCAGCGCGGTAGGTGCTAACTGCTCGGTGATGAACGTCTTCCATCGAGATAGCCATTTGCGGAAGAGTTTTTGCTGGTCGAATGGGAATTGACGCACTTCATCTTCCATCAATCGTTCATCTGTCTCGTTAGCCAGAATCAGTTCTCTCAGTTTAGCCAATTCCAATTCTGAGTCGGGCGTTTCAGCCGCTTGTCGTTGTATATTCTCCCACAGCCATTCCCAATAGTGGCGCATTACATCCTCAACGTCATCGCCTATGAAGGTAAAGGTTGGCTCGTCTTCATCTACTTTCGGATGCTCGGCAAGATCATTCACCATCGCCATATCCGTCCAATCGATGTTGAAGTACCGCTGACGTTGGGTCTCTTTATAGCCGGCATTGTAGAGCCATAGTGAGAAAGGTAATACTTTGGGCACAGCTTCCCATATATGTTCGCCGTACTCTTCCACTACCAAACGCCGCATGTAGCGGATCGTCATAGTCATGGCGATATAGATCTGACGCTTGTTGGTAAACAGATCCGATACTTCCATCCCACAGGGGGCTAACTGTATGTAGGTGTCGTTGAGTTGGTTGATCTCCGCCTCCAAGTGTCCCCAATCGTCGTTGATCACTTCTTGCTCGTAGCGGGTAATAAGAATGTACTGTTCTTCTTCCGAATAGAACGCTATGCCACGCGATTCACCCTCTTCGGTATTGATCAGGTGCACCCATAACAGCGCTGCTCCGAGGAAGCCGCCGATTACGACCGGCTCTTCCTCCTCAGAGTAACGATACACCAATCGGTGCGACTCATACCGCATCCGCTCGTTGAAAATATAATCACCTAACAGTTTGGTCATATTTGCTACCTGGATCTGAGGTTACTTAACCTTAAGGCCAAGGGCGTTGTAGGTCTTGCCGTCGTGCTCAATCAATAGTTGTCCGTCAAGCAGCAATTTCATGCTTTCGACTTTCGACTTTTGACTTTCGACCGATTCTACACCCGTGGGTTGCGCCAGATAGCAATGTGCCGTTCGGCCGTTGGAGTTGAGTGCATCCACCAGGATAGAACCGTCGGCATTCACTGTGACCTTACCGGACACGAGGAACCATATACGCGAATATTGGTTATCCTCATTGGCGTATCCGGCGAGTGAGTAGGTAGCATATGTGGCATACAATCCTCTGCTGGCGAGTGTGGTCTGCGGTGCTTCGGAAAGGCTGACAGGATACTCGCCGGCGGTGAGCTTGGTGGCACCCTCAGCCAGCATGATCTGCAGAGCTACAAACGCTCCGTCCTCGTCGTTGCGGGCTTCTACGAGCACCGAACCGAGATCCTCTGCCATCAGGTCGTTGATCTCGTAGGTGGCAAAGTCCGCCGAGAAATCCTCGGTGTCGTCATCAAAGTACGGACTATCCATCGCGGTATGCACATCGATGGTGAAGATTGGCCGGTCGTTAGGGTCTTGGGTGCTGAAGCAGTACATCGTGCCGGTGATATGCGCCGTGCTATCCGTGGTATTGAAGGTTACGGTCAGGTTGGCTTCCTTCATCGTAAAGTACCGGTTGGTCGATCCGTCGGCGGCAAGATCGGTGCCGATGAAGCAGTAGTCAGCAGTCAGGTCGGCTTCGGTATAGGTGCCGGCTACGGTGGCCGACGGCACGAACAGAGAGATGAACTCCGTATGGTTGGCACTCTCGCCGTAGGTAGCCCATCCATCCTGATCAATCTCCATAGGTATGCGCGCGAATACGAGCGTCTGTTCGCGTGTGGGCATCGGCTTGGCTATACTCAGGTGCAGCGTATATTCCACATTGTTCTGGCACAGCAGAGTGCCTTCGGCGAGATACGCGCCGTCGTCGTAGGTGACGGTGACGCTACCGCTGAACAGCGATGTTTCCGCTCCTGTGGCGAGGTTGATCACCCATCCGTCGAACTGCCGCTCGCCTACGGTGTAGGTGCCAGCAATTAGCGAATCCAGGCCGTAAGGCTCGAACCAGAAGATCACCTTGTGGGCACTGTCGGCAGCGCTCAGCTGCACCGTGCCAAAGCGTTCGTAACCCCAGGTCTCGATGAGCAGGCTGTCGGAGGTGATGGTCACATGATCCTCCACCACCGGTTTCACGAATTGCATCGTGCAATCATACACCACACCATCTTCACCGACGAGCATGGCATGCGCCTCGATATGCGTGCTGTCCTCCATCGCCTGTACGGCTGCATCCTTGGCGAACACTCGGTCATACACCGGCAGACCGTACTCCTCTTCGCCCGTAGCCACATTCATGTAGCAGGATACCAGATATATGTCATCGCCGGCAAAACTGCCTACGCAGGACAGCGCATCATCACTATAATACGTCACGCGCACGCTTAGGGTGTCGTTGGCGCCTTCGATCTGCCATGTGCCGTTGGTGTTCCGCTCAATCTGAGCCTGCCTGGTGAACACCACGTGTACCGTGTCGCCCGTCAGGATGAGCGGCTCTTCGGTATAGGTGATGTCGAACTGCTCCCCCTCGGAATCCGTGACATGTGCCGTGAAGTTCACCGCATAACATTCTCCACGCGACTTGGTGAACGAGGCCTGCGTGATACCATAGCCGGTTACGGCATCTTCCTGCCAGTAGCAGTAATAGGGATTCATATCGCTGAGCGTATAAGTTCTACCCCACTCGATGTCGTGACTGCCCTCAGCCACGTAGATGTAGAAGTTGAACGCCCTGCCCGGATTGCCTTCAACCAGGGTGTAGAAGATGGCATTGTTGGCAGCATCAGCGCTCACGCTGTAGTCAGCGGCAACAACCGTGTGCGTATCAGCGAACGACTGCATACCTGCAAGCAGCAACGCACATAATAGTGTAGATATATGTTTCATACTGACGGATTTTGGAAATTTGATGCAAAGGTACAAAAAAAAAATGACATTTGCAAGTGAAATGTCATTTTTTTTGTTAAAAAGTTGAACTTTTTACTTGATCTCTGCACCGATAGCGTTGTACTTCACACCGTTGTGTTCGATGATGAGTTGTCCGTTCTCAATACGTTTGTTGGTATTGACAGCATTCTGCTCCACGTTCTCAACAGCCGTCTGTGCCGGATTGAGGGTCACGTTGATTGTGCGATCGTAGGAGTTCAGCGCGTCGAATGTGATTACGCCATTAGCGTCAATGGTAGCAGTACCTGCAAACGGGAACCAGATGTTGTATTGGTTGTCCATGAAGAACGAAGCATATACGTTCTGCCCATCGCAGTAACCGGTGTAAACCGTCATCTGCTCACCCTTGAGCGAGCAGTTGTATTCACCTGCAGGCAGCGTGGTAGCAGTCGGGGTAGCGATGAAGATCAGAGCAGCCATCGAAGTCTCGTTCTCAGCCTGAACCAGGAACATACCTTGCTCAGCACCGGTAATCTCATATTCATACTCAGCCTCGAAGTCTGCATCCGGGGTATCGAACTCAAGATGCGGGTGCGTCAGTTCGCCACGAATGAGGATCGTGAACTCCGGAACGTCCGATGCATGGTAGTTCGACTGAGCCAGTATAGTACCTGCCAGAACAACCGTTTTGGCTTCCTCATCGTAAGCAACAGAGATTTCGGCATTCAGCAAGCTGAACAGATCGGATACACGGCCTTCAATGTTCATGTCGTAAGCAATGTAGCTGTTGCCCGACTCAATTTTGTCGATGGTGTAGACACCGTTAACGGTATCCGACATGATGGAGATACTTACTACGCGGCTGCTGTCCTCGTTGCAACCCCAGATGATGAACTTGTGCAGATCCTCATAGATGTACAGACCTGCGCCTTCCATTATGATGACTTCATCACGGGTCTTCTCAGGCAGACCTTCGGTCATGTAGATCTCGTACTCGGTGTTATCCCAGCACAGCAGTTTGCCGGTCAGGATGTCGCCGTTCTCACCCGCAGTGATAGTGAGCGAACCGCTGAAGACGCTGCAATACGTGCTATCCCTCTTGTTATACAGGCTCGGATAGCAATCCGGATAAACGTAGGTTCCGTGGTAATCAGCACTCGCGTCGCTAATCCAGAGCGAGAGGCTAAGCTCGAAATCAGCGCTGGCACCCTTGAAGCTAATCGAACCCCACTGAATACCGGAGGTATCAACCGTCATGATTGCAGAGATGTTCTCGTGGAAGAGCGGTTTGGGATCGGAATAGTAGATGTAGATGTCATATACATTGCCGTCCTCAGCCATGCAATAGGCAGAGAGCAGCAGACTGTCGTTGCGCTCGATGATGTTGATGTCGGCTGTCAGGAACTGGTAGTTCTTCGAGGGTTTGCCCTCAAGGCTTACATAGATGTGGTTGCCTTCAGGGTCTGCAAAATCAGCCTCAGTGTAATGGCCGGCAATAATCGAATCGCTTCCGGTGTTCAGCGCGAAATATACGCTGTACGGGTTGCCCGAACCGTAGTTGTCATAACCGCTAACATTCCAATACGAACTCCAGGTGCTGTACTCGAAGCTGCCTACGCGCGAGTAGCGAACCTCAAGCGTGTCGCCCGTAGGAGCGAACGGTACTTCCTGATACAGGAAGTTGTATCGGTTACCCAGCGTGTCAGCAACAAAGCCTTCGAAACGCTCATAACCCTCTTCATCCATGCTCCAGGTGATAGATGCATCGCTCAAACTGGAATACTGATACGTGTTGTAGTTACCTACCGAGCTCCAATCGTCCATATCGGCTTTGGTGTAGGTCTGACCGTTTACCATCTCCGTGATACCGTTGATGTAAATGGTGATACCATAGTTCTCCTCACTGGTCATACTAATGTACACCTGCGGATCACCATAGCTATTACTTGATACGTACGGCTTGTCAAGAATGGTCAGGTCGTAGATCTGCTGCTTGGCCTGCGGAGCATGTACGTACATAGGCAGTTGGCCGTTGTTGCGAATCATCGCTTCGCGCATGATAGCCTGGCGATGCTTCAACTCTTTGGTGCGGGCATCGTTGCCCATTGCACTTGCGCTCAATGCTATGAGCATCACAGCGCATAAGAAAGAGGTAAATCTTTTCATTTGATTTTGTTTGGTTTTTAGTTAATATACGTTGGTTATTTTGTTCGCACAAGAATCGCCTGCAAAAATACGAATATTTTTTTAGAAATGCAAAAATCTCGCATATGTTAAGCAAAATAGTCACAAAAAAACTTCATTTTGCTCAGGCAAGCACCCAAAATCTTCATGAAAACCTAAAATTTGTCGGTAAATGCTAAAATTGTGTCGGTCATTTTGCTAAAAATCACCATCAAAGCCGACCTTTCGTCTTTCACCATTCAAGGTCCGGCGGTATATATGTTCTGTTTGCATGAAGGCGCAGGGTATAGTTGGGGAACCAATAGTTATTCGATGATGACCTACGATGCAGACAACGGAAGTCCGTTCTTTGATAATGGCAGTGTTGTGTATTTCGACTATACTATGAACTCCGCTGGAGCAGAAGTGTACTACCCGGTACATCTGGATGCAGGTACATATTATTTTTATTGTACGCTTTCTGCGGATGGCGAGAGTAGGGCTTTTAATCTCTATGAGCCTTCTTTAAGCAGTGGTAGTTTGTATTACAGCGGCTAACGGCGCTTTGCAGCAGTTCTGCGGATTAGCAGAACATACATAGCAGCCATGAGCAGCAGCGGGATGAGTGCATCGCCAATGGGCACCAGATCCTCAGTGCTAATATCGCTATCGGGTGCAGGGCCAATGCGTCGCGGACCACTTGCAGGTGAGCCGGCGCCATCGTAGGTGGGCGAGCCGTCGGCACTGAGCATGGGCGTTGAGGCGTAGCGGCTGCCTGAAGCCGTCATAGTACCGGTTGAGCGGAAGGAGGCTGATGTAGGTTCAGCGCTGATAGATTGATCTTGTGG
>Ga0265299_10004366_pt1 | contig 13406 bp, 7 predicted proteins | sample AusTroGonzalo_MG_4_FD_193485 | JGI IMG/M metagenome (GOLD analysis project Ga0265299, IMG submission 193485) | Bovine rumen microbial communities from tropical cattle in Woodstock, Queensland, Australia - Gonzalo_02 | ecosystem: Host-associated > Mammals > Digestive system > Stomach > Rumen ...
TGATGGCTTCGTGAACCACATCGTTGCAGGATACTAAGTCTTGCTTGTGGGCATTAAGTTCCTCGGTAAAGCCTGTATCTGAACTGTCGAAGAGCATTTGCAGCATACGGTTGAGCAGTTTTGAGTTGTGGTCCATCATGGCGGTGATACTTTTCATTTCCTCCTCTGGGAGCGCATTTTCCAGACCATTACTCAAAACCTGGGCAAAGCCCATAATGATGTTCAGTGGCGTACGTATCTGATGTGATACGTTTTGTATGAAGGCTGTCTTCTGGCGGTCTGCCTCTTCAACTAATTGGGTTGCTTTGACCAGTTCCTCATTACGCATCTTTGTTTGGCTGCTGCTGTAGCGCACCATACCCATGTGGATGTTGAGTGACTGCAACATCGTTGCAAAGCTGTTCTGCAGGCGTCCTACGACATCAATGCGCTTGGTGTGCGGTATATAGACTTCCATGTTCCCCTCAGCCACGCTTTGTGACTTTTCAAGTAATTCAAGGAGGGGGTGTGTGGTCTGTGCGACAGTGTGGTAACAGAGTAGCAGGATGACGATCAATCCGACGATAAGCAGTGGTGCAATGATGTAGGTAAGACGATGATAACCTGCAAGGACATCGCTGTCTGGACATACGATGGCCATGCTCCATTTAGTGCTTGGAACGGGTTGGTAGCAAACGAGACACGGTTTCCCGTTGATGATAACATTCATGCGTCCTTGGTTACCTGCTGTCATCTCGTGTCCCAATGCGATGATGTCAGGGTTATTTCGTGGGTCAGTGCCGTCGTAGATGGTCTGTGTAAACAACTTTGTGGAGTCAGGGTGTATAAAATAGCGTCCGTCTTGGTCAATCATCATGAAGTACGAGTTGGGGTAGGGCTTTTCCTGTGACATGATCTTTGACAGGCGTCTCAGCGATAGGTCGGTAGAGATGATGCCTACTAAACGTTTGTTGGCATCGTACAACGGTTTGCCATACGAAGCTATCATACCGTCAATCGTCAGTTCCAAAGAGTCGCCTTCATCGTAATAAGCCACCCAGCATGGTGCCTGAAGGTTGTGTGGTGTCTTATACCAGATTTTACTGAAGTAGTCGTATTGTTCCTCAATGACCGTTGTAATCGTGTCTGTCTCCCTGACGGAATAGGCTGAGAAGTATCTTCCATATTGCGGGAAAACGTCGGGTTCAGTACTAATGGAGCATCCGTCAATGTGAGGATTCAGTCTCACAATGCGGTTAGTGAAATTGAGCAGCGAATCAGGCTGTAGCGACTGCTCCACCATCCAGCTATTGACATTGGTTGCCGTCTCAATGGTCATCAGGTGGCGATTTAACTGTTGCATGGTGGAATTCAGCACACTATTGGCGCGCCCCACAGCCTCAACGCGTATCATATATCGCGACTGGGTGAAGAGTACACCCAATGAGGCGGTGAAGATAAGCATAGCCAACAGCAGGATGCCGAGGCTGAGCTTCTTGCTGAGTGACTTACGTACGCCAATCATATTTCACACCTTCTTCATCCGAAATGTTTATCAAGTTCTTCAGCAGGTCGGCAATGGTTGCGCCATTCTGCATGATGCTTTCTGCCAACTGTCCTGACTCTTGTCTGTCCTTACTGCGATTACAGAGTGCGCTGACGTCCCTGTCAATTGTGTCGGCAGGAGCCAGCATCTGGTTTGTCATGTTGTGTAGGAATGCTGTTTTCATGCGGTCGGCCTTCTGTGCCCGCTTATAAGCAATCTTCAGTTCTTCGCCGTGCTCTTGTAGCTTGACTTTCAGTTGTTCCATCTCACCGATGTTGGTTGACAGTGTCTGTTGCATCTGCCTGAAGTTTTCCTGTAACCGTCCCACCTCATCGCCACGCTTGCTCATGGGTATTTGCACATCGTACTGTCCGTTAGCAATGCGATGCGCCTCTCTGGTCAGCATATTCAATGGCATTAGTTGGCGGTGAATAACCAGTCGGCTCAGCACGAACATCAGCAAAAGACCAACAGCAGCGATAATCAGCACGTAGTACATCAGACTATTATAGTCACCGAAGATGTCATCCTCAGGATATACGATGCCGGCACTCCATCCCAATTCTTCCGTTGATCGCCCTGGAACAGCTTTGCGTTTGAAGGGCTTGTAGAATACGTAGAAGTCCTCGTTATGCAGGCGGAACGGTCTGTATCCTTCTTCACCCGACACCATAGCTTGTGCGGCCTCTCGTGCTGACGGGTCAATCTCCTTTCCTGATAGTGCAATGGCTGTCTGTTGCATCAGTTTGCTGCCGTCAGGATGTACGATGAAAGTCCCTTCGTTATCCAGGAGTGTACTGTATGAGTTAGGTGATAGCTTTGCCTCCACCATGATAGTCGACAATACCCTTAATGACACGTCAACGCCGATGACGCCGATGGGTTTTCCGTCACTGTCAGGAATGGGTAGGCTGAACGTCATGATAGGTGCTTCGTCTGAATCCTCCAAACCTTTTAAGGGGTTCACCCATGTCGGTGCACCCGTTTCCATCGGTTTGGTGAACCATATCTGTTCCGTGTAAGGCAGGTCCCCGAACGTCTCGTCCTGCTCAATACGTGAGCCGGCATAGGCTACACCACCGCTTTCGCCGCGATGCATATAGGCCATGAATAGCTTTCTGTCTTTGTAATAGTCCTCTTTGAAAGCAATGGCACATCCTGCCACGTATGGGTTTGTCTCTACTAACTTTTGGCTGAATTCATACATCTTCTCTGGCTGAGTGATATAGGGCATCATTGCAAAATAGACATTGCCTGTCGACTGTTCTACGCTCAACAGAATGTTGTCAATGTGGGTCACCGTGCTCTCCAGCGTAGCCATTGCCTTATGTATTGTTTCCTCCTTGACTGCCTTTCTCGAATAATGTAGCATCACCGCCAATGATGCCATGAGCAGTATTGCCATAGCCATTACTACCATCAGACTGATACGCAGTGATAGATGTCTGTTGATTAATTTAGTCAGTCGTAACATATATCGGGGACAAAGATAAGAAATCTTTTTGAAACTTCCAAATAAATTTGGTGGTATCATGGAAAAAGCGTATCTTTGCACACATGGAAGACTTCATACATCTGCACGTACATACCTATTATTCTATTCTTGACGGACAGTCGAAGATATCGAAGTTGGTGGACAAGGCCATTGGCAACGGCATGCGGGGCATGGCGGTCACTGACCATGGTGATATGTTCGGCATCAAGGAGTTTCACGACTACTGCATTGGTGTGAACAAGAAGCGTAAGGCCGAGGGCTTGGAGCCGTTCAAGCCTATCTTTGGATGTGAGATGTATGTGTCGCGTCATGGTTCAAAGTCATTGCGGCGTGGCAAGGAAGATCAGAGTGGTTATCACCTCATTGTGCTGGCCAAGAACTACCAGGGTTATAAGAATTTGATTAAGTTGGTGAGTCGTTCGTGGGTAGACGGCTACTATATGCGTCCCAGAACTGACCGTGAGGATCTGGAGCGCTACCATGAGGGGTTGATTGTTTGTTCAGCCTGTATTGCGGGTGAGGTGCCTGCCAAGATCCTGAAAGGTGATATGGCTGGTGCCCGCGAGGCAGTGGAGTGGTATCATCGTGTGTTTGGCGATGACTATTATCTGGAGCTGCAGCGTCATGAAGTAAAGGACCCGGCACAACGGGCTAACCGCGAGACGTTCCCCCTGCAGCAGCAGGCCAATGCTGTTCTTATAGAATTAGCCCGGGAGTACGGCATCAAACTCATCTGTACCAACGACGTTCATTTTGTAGATGAGGAGAATGCCGAGGCTCACGACCATCTGCTCTGCCTGTCGACAGGCAAGGACCTTGATGATCCTACTCGTATGCTTTACTCAAAGCAGGAGTGGTTTAAGACGCGTGAAGAGATGAACGCCATCTTCAGTGACGTTCCGGAAGCGCTGAGCAACACCTTGGAAATATTAGATAAGGTGGAGATATACTCTCTGGACCACGACCCCATCATGCCTTTCTTCCCCATTCCCGAGGAGTTCGGCACGGAGACCGAGTGGCGGCAGAAATTCACGGAAGAAGATTTGTTCCGCGAGTTCACTACCGACGAAAACGGTGAGAACCCGCTACCCCGTGAGGAAGGTGAGAAGAAAATCAAGAAGCTCGGTGGTTACGATAAGTTGTATCGCATTAAGTTCGAGGCCGACTACTTGGCGAAGTTGGCATATGAAGGTGCCCATAAGAGGTATGGCGACCAACTGCCGAAAGAGGTTGATGACCGCATCCGCTTCGAACTGCATATCATGAAGACGATGGGATTCCCTGGCTACTTCCTTATTGTGCAGGATTTTATTAACAGTGCCCGCGATGAGTTAGGCGTGATGGTGGGACCGGGACGTGGATCGGCTGCTGGTAGTGTGGTGGCTTATTGTTTGGGCATCACCAAGATCGACCCGTTGAAGTATGACCTGCTGTTTGAGCGTTTCCTCAACCCCGACCGTATCTCACTGCCTGATATTGATACAGACTTTGACGACGACGGGCGAGGCCGTGTGTTGAAGTGGGTGGAAGATAAGTACGGGCACGAGAACTGTGCCCATATCATAACCTACGCTTCGATGGCTACGAAGAACAGCATCAAGGACGTGGCGCGTGTGGAAAAACTGCCGTTGGCAGAATCGAACCGGCTGTGCAAGGCCATTCCTGATCGTCTGCCCGATGTTGACGGTAAGACGCCGAAGATGAACCTGACAAACGCTATCAGGGCTGTGCCGGAGTTGCGAGATGCCGAAGCCAGTTCCGATCCCGTATTGGCAAATACCATCAAATATGCCAAGATGCTCGAGGGTACTGTCCGCGGTACGGGTATTCATGCCTGTGGCTTCATTATTTGTCGTGACCCCATCAGCGATTGGGTGCCTGTCTCTACGGCTGACGATCCTGACTTCAAAGATACCAAGACCAATTGTACACAGTACGATGGTCATGTTATTGAGTCGACAGGTCTCATCAAGATGGACTTTTTGGGACTGAAGACGCTGTCGGAGTTGAAGGAGGCTTGCGCCAACATCAAGCTGACACGCGGCATCGACATTGATCTTGACACCATTCCCATTGACGACCCCAAGACCTACGAACTCTATCAACAGGGACGTACCGTCGGTACTTTCCAGTTTGAGTCGGCAGGTATGCAGAAGTACCTGCGCGAGTTGCAGCCGACGGTGTTTGAAGACCTTATAGCCATGAACGCCCTCTACCGTCCAGGCCCTATGGAGAAGATTCCTAATTTCATTGCCCGAAAGCACGGAAAAGAGGAAATCAAGTACGACATTCCCTGTATGGAGAAATACCTGAAAGATACGTATGGCATAACTGTCTATCAGGAGCAGGTGATGCTGCTTAGCCGTCAGTTGGCAAACTTCACCCGTGGTGAGAGCGATGCGCTGCGTAAGGCAATGGGTAAGAAGAAAAAGGATATCGTTGATGCCATGAAGCCTAAGTTTATTGAGGGTGGAAAGGCTAACGGTCATGACCCGAAGATACTTGAGGAGATATGGAGCGGATGGGAAGCCTTTGCCTCGTATGCTTTCAACAAGTCGCATGCCGCCTGCTATTCATGGGTAGCCTACCAGACAGCCTATCTGAAAGCTAACTATCCTGCCGAGTTCATGGCCGCCATCATGAGTCGTCGTCGCGACCAGATAACTGAAATCACGAAGTTGATGGATGAGTGTAAGCAGATGGGCATTGATACGCTGGGCCCTGACGTCAATGAGTCGTACCAGAAATTCGGTGTGAACCATAAGGGTGAGATACGCTTCGGATTGGCGGCTATCAAGGGATTGGGCGATTCTGCCGCTCAGGCCATTATTGATGAACGTGAGGCGAATGGCCCCTACAAGACTATCTTTGACTTTGCCCAGCGTGTATCGTTTGCCAACGTCAACCGCAAGGCTTACGAGTCGTTGGCACTTAGCGGCGGTTTTGACTCCTTTGGCATCCGTCGTGAAGAGTTCTTTGCTACGAATGCAAAAGGTGAGATGTTCCTCGATACGCTGGTGCGCTATGGACAGACCTATCAGACAGAAAAACAGCAGGCGCAGCATTCACTCTTTGGTGGTTTTGATGACGGCATTGAGATTGCTACGCCACCTATCCCTAAGACGGATGTTCGCTGGAGCGACATTGAACGGCTGAACAAGGAGCGCGACTTGGTGGGCATCTACCTGTCGGCCCATCCGTTAGACGAATATAAGATTGTGCTCGACAACATGTGTAACACTCGTTGTATAGAGTTGTCTGACGTTGACAAGCTATCCGATCGTGAGACCGTCATCCTGGGGGGCATCGTGACTGCCGTCAGGACAGGTTTTACGAGAACGGGCAAGCCTTTTGGCATCGTCACTCTCGAGGACTTTGAGGGTTCTGGCGAACTGGCTATTTTTGGCGAGGACTGGGGATCCAGATCGGGCTTCTTCACTGTCGGATCCTCCGTCTATGTGACGGGCAAGGTCATGCCCCGCTACCAGCATAACGAAAATAGCCCGAAGGACCTGAAAGTTACTGGCGTGGAGTATCTGCAGACTATCAAGGATAAAGCGGTCGACCGTATTACCATCTCGATGACCACAGACTTGCTTGACGACGAGATTGTGACAGAACTCAGCCAGCTGGTTCAGGAGTATCCCGGCAAGACCAAACTCTTCTTCCAGTTGCATGACTCATTAGGCAAGCACCACGTGCTGTTGCGGTCAAAGAACAGCTCCATTGATGTCCGTCACCAGTTGATTGACTACATTGAGCGCACAAAAGCGCTGGACTATAAGATTAATTAGCGGGCTTTGCCCTAAAGAACAAATAATAAAGAACAAAGTAATAAAGAAAGGAAAGAATTATGGAAGTACAAATCACAAGCGAGAACTTTGAGAGTCTGAAAAACGGCCAGCTGCCGTTAGTAGTTGATTTCTGGGCAACCTGGTGCGGTCCCTGTCGTATGATTGCCCCCGTGATTGCCGAACTGGCTAAGGAGTATGACGGCCGTATTACGGTCGGTAAGTGCGATGTGGAGGAGAACGAAGATCTGGCCATGGAGTATGGCATCCGCAACATTCCCACCATTCTCTTCTTCAAGGGTGGTCAGATGGTCGACAAGTTGGTAGGAGCCGTCAATAAGGCCAAGCTCGACGAGAAGTTCCAATCTATCCTGTAACGTTATGCCGAGTTTTGAGGAAGAACTTCGCATGGACGAAGAAGAAAACCGTCGCGAGAAAGCCTTTATCCGTGAGCGGTTGCCGATAGAGATGAAGAACAGCTTCTCTGACGACGACCTCTATTACCTGATGGACGCCATCGTCGACTACTATTACGAAAGCGGCATCCTGGAGTCGGAAACCGATGTCGACATCGACCTGCAGCAGGTGGCTGACGCCATTGTCGAGCAGGCCAAGCGCGACAAGAAAGGCAACTTCAACCCCGAGGAAGTGTACTATGTAGTGGAGGCCGACATGGACTTCCAAGAGCAGAACCTCTGAAACGAAACAACACAAAATGGCAACATTGAAAGAGAAGTTAGGCTATGCGCTTGGTGACGCAGCAGCCGGAGGCATCACGTGGAAGGTCATGTCGATTGCCTTTCCCTTGTTTTTTACCAACGTCTTTGGGTTGACGTTTGCCGATGCGGCAACGTTGATGCTCATAGCACGTATGTTTGACGTGGTGACTGACCCCCTTATGGGAAGTCTGGCCGACCGCACCCAGTCGCGATGGGGTACCTACCGCCCGTGGCTCATCTTCGGGGCCGTCCCCTTGGGACTCATCTTTGCCCTGTTGCTCTACACCCCCGACTTCGGCCCGGTGGGCAAACGCGTCTGGGCTTACTCCCTCTACCTGCTGATGATGGCCGTCTACACGGCGGTCAACGTGCCCTACGGTTCGCTGTTAGGTGTCATGACCGAGGATGATAACGAGAAGAACCAGTTCTCGTCCTTCCGCATGGTCGGCGCTTACGCCATGGGATTCATCACGCTGCTCTCCTTCCCCTATCTGCAGAAGATGGTGGGCGGCACCGACCAGCACCAGTACGCCGTCCTCGGTGCCTTCTTTGGACTGCTGGCCACCGTGATGACCTTAGCCTGCGGACTGCTGACTAAGGAGCGGCTGAAGCCCATACGGGCTGAGAAGTTCTCGTTCCGGCAGTTCGGCGACCTCTTCAAGAACAAGCCGTGGATCTACCTCACGCTGATAGGCATCTGCACCAACTTCTTCAACGGATTCCGCTACGCCGTGGCGGGCTACCTGCTGGAATACTGCCTGAAGGGTGACGTGACGGTCAGCGGACTCATCATCAACTACACGGTGTTCATGACCTTCGGCGAGCTGACATGTATGATATTTGGCGGTGTGTCGCCCAAGTTCACCGAGTGGATAGGTTCGAAGCGCAAGGCGTTTGTCGTGGCAGCTATTATCTGTACGGTATTCTCCGTCGCCTTCTTCTTCATCCCGATGGACCCCGCCTACATCTGGCTGATGGTGGCCGTCGTCATCCTGACTTCTGTCGGTGTAGGACTTTACTCACCGTTGCTCTGGTCGATGTATGCCGACGTGGCCGACTATGCTACTGAGAAAAATGGTACATCCTCCACGGGACTTATCTTCTCGAGCGGAACGATGGCCCAGAAGTTCGGTACGGCCATCTCAGGATCGCTGGTAGCCTTGTTCCTCGGATTGGCGGGTGCCAGCATGACAACTGACGCTATGGGTAACTCGATTGTCGACCCTGCCAGCATTACCGATTCGGTGCTGACGATGGTGTGGTCGCTGTTCTCGCTGTTCCCGGCAGTAATAGCTGTCCTGATGGTATTGTTGATTTATCTCTATCCGATAAAGAAGTAATAAAAAAGAATCCCGCGCAAACACGCGGGATTCTTTTTTTGTTATTTACCTGATTCGTATTTTTCGCGAATCTTCTTGATACGTAGTAACAGGTTTTTGTAGTGCAGACCGTTAATGCCTTCCTGAGGCTGCTCCTTGAGGTAATTCTCCACCTTGTCCAAATGCTGCTCGAAGTAGAGAATGGCATCTGAGCGTAGGGCGTTGCCCGAGCTACTGCCACCTAAGAGTACTACGATGAGCGATGACGATGCATCCTGCTGGTTAGTACTGGGATTCATAGCCGTTCCGATGGCATCAACATAGGCGCGCTGCTGAGAACGGCGGAAACCGTTCACCTGGTCGTTCTGGCTGTTGAGAGGCTTCCACACCATGTTGAACACATCATTCAGGTATTCTTCCACAGGATAGGCCTCTGCCGACTGATAGTTGGCGGTATGCAGGCTCTGTACGGTTCCCGTTGAGAGCAGTCTGGTGACCAGCGACTGCTGGCGGTTGGCAATATCGTTGGCATAGTTGATACCCAACTTGGTGACGATGCTTTCAGGATAGAGCCACATCGGGGCTTCCATAACATTCCGGTCGAGCCAGTCTAAGGCTTCCTTCTGCAATGAACGGGGCACGAAGTCGTTTACCTTCTGGTCAGGCACATTGTTCACATACTTGCCACCCAAGTACCTGTAGACGTGGTTCGCATAGCGCTGATACTGGCTTTGTACGGCATCATAGATATCTTCCAGGTGATTATACTCGCCATCGGGCTGTGCCGTCCATTTCTCAACATTCTCCATCACGCGCTTCAGGTTCTTCAGACCATACTCATTAGCTTTCATCTGGTTGTCGCCCAGATCCTCAGTCTGCGAACGTGGGTCACTACCATATCCCTCATCACCACACCACCAAAGGCGGCGGTTGTTCTTGAGTTTCTTGCTCACCTCTGAGCGCAGCACTTTCTTTTCCACGGCGGGATCGTCGAATTCAGGACGATACTGGTAGCCCCACTTGATGGCCCACTTGTCGTAGTCGTTGATGCGGGGGAAAAGTCCCTTCTCCGAGATATTGTCCTCCGGTTGTGCCACATAGTTGAAACGGGCGTAGTCCATGATGCTGCTGGTGTGGCCGTGCTTCTCTACCCATGCCTTGTCGCGCAGTTTCTCCACAGGTGTTGCCTGCGAAGCAATCATGTTGTGACGCAGTCCTAAGGCGTGACCTACCTCATGAGAAGATACGAAACGGATGAGCTGTCCCATCAATTCGTCGTCGAATGTCATCGTCCGGGCGCGTTTGTCTAACGGGCCACACTGCACCATATACCACTTCTTCAGCAGGTTCATCACATTGTGATACCAGCAGACGTGAGCCTCGATAATCTCACCGCTTCGTGGGTCAACGATACGGGGGCCGTAGGCATTCTCGGTTTCCGACGGCAGATAGCGTATCATCGAGAAGCGGGCATCGTCCACCGACATCGTTGAATCGTTTTCAGGCCATTCCTTGGCTACGATGGCGTTCTTGAAACCGGCGGCCTCAAAGGCTACGTTCCAATCGTTGATGCCGGCAATGAGATACTTCACCCACTTCTTAGGTGTTGCCGGGTCTATGTAGTAGACAATCTGCTTGATGGGCTCCACCAGCTGACCTGCCTTGTAAGCCTTCTTGTCTTTCGGCACTAAGCGGTAGCGCATGACGATGGCCTCGTGTTTGGTTGTCTGCTGCTCATCGCTGAACTCGGTGATGCTGTTGTTGAAATAGCCCACGCGTTCGTCCTCATAGCGAGGCTGCATAGGCTTCTCAGGCAGCAGTACTATTGAGGTGTTCAGCGACAGCGTGGCCGTGCCTGTTGCTGAGGTCGGCATGCGACCTGAGTTTCCGTTTGCGTTCATACCGTAGGTACGCAGCGACTGAATCTCAATGTTGATGGGATAAGTCTTGATGCTGTCGATAAACGTTCGGTCGTTCATCAGTCCACCGATGCCTAACGACGTTCGGTCGTTGGCCGAGAAACTGGTCACCTTGTTGTCCGACATAATCCACGGTGTCACTTTGATGAGCTGCGCCTTCGTGTTAGGATTGCGGCCGATGACCTCGAACTTCTGGATGATGGGGTCGACGGTCGACTGCTTCAGCGAGATGCCGATGCGGTCTCCAGGCTTGGCATAGCTCGACTGCACATATTCACGCAGGAATAGCGTCTTCTCGTTGTACTGTTCCAAGTAGATGGCCGAGCGGTTCACTTCCTCGCCGCTGAACTTCCTGAAGTCCTGAGGAACGCTGATGAAGCGGGTCACCGCCAACAGCATACGCCCTAACAACTCGTCGGGTACCTCAAGGTACCAGTCGTCCTTGATGTGGCGAACGGTGAACAGACCCTCGCGAACCGAGCCGCCCTCCTTCACCACTTTGTGGTAGGGGTCTTTGTGGTCCTTGACGGTGGTGTCTTCGCAACACTCGTTCTTCTTTTCAACTTGTTTCTCTACTTTGACGGAGTCCGTCTTGGTGGCGATAGTATCCGTCTTTACGGTGTCAGCCTTCACAGTGTCTGCCTGTAAGATAAAGGCTGAGGCTGAACCCTGCACACAGATGAGCAGCAGAGCAGCTAAGGTAATGGTTTTGGTTGTAGTTTTCATCATGCTGCAAAGATACAACAAAAATAATGATAATCTGTTATTAAAAGCGAATAATTATGCTTATTTTGCAATTCCATTCCCCCACGAATGATAAAACATCGACAGTACATTAGTAGCCGGGATTCTGCGTCAGGTTCTTGTTCAAGGCACGGACCTCGGCGGGAATGGGGTACACCTCGGTATGACCGTCTAACTCATCGATGGCACCAGGACCTTCGTAGAGTGACTTGTAGCGGTGGAAACGAATGAGGTCTGAACGTCGCCAGCCTTCCCAGCAGAGTTCCAGCAGTCGCTCGTCGAGCAGATTGTCGAGGGTACAGGGGCGGGGATCTGCTCCGGCACGACTCCTGACGGCATTGAAGTCGGCGCTGCCGTCCTTTCCGAGCCTTAACTTACACTCAGCGCGCATCAGCAGCACGTCGGCATAGCGGAAGAGCACGATGTCGTTGTCGACGAGCTTACCGCCCTGCGTGGCGTTCTTGTCGAACTCATACTTGTACATCCTGGCGCCAGCCGTCTCAACATAGGGCGAACCGCTGAGGTCAGGCAGCACCTTGTCGGGCTGATAGACCAATGGCTGGCCCGTACGGTCGGTGACGGTCTTTCCGTCGAGACCAAACACCTTTTCATAATGGTAGCAGTCAAGGAATCGGGGGTCGATATGGTCGGGATAACCGAACACCTTCAGCGTGTGCAGGGTGGCACAGGATCCGTTTTCGCCACCATAGCCGTAGGCGGCAGCATGGCGGTAATGGAGGGAACGTATGACGTTCTGCTGCTGGTTGGTGAAGAGGTTCTTGTTCATCGGTATGGTGAAGATGTTCTCAAGGGAGTACTGGTTATAGACCAGGAAGTTGTCAGTATAGTTTTCCTCCAGACGATAGCCCATCCAGCTGATGTCATCGCAGTAGTGGATACAGTCCTGCCAGCGTGGTGTGCCGGTATAGACTTCGGCTCCTAACATCAGTTTCGCCAGCACGAAGAGAGCTACCGGCTGTGTGATACGACCGTAGTAGTCGCCTTCGCGGATGCTGTTCTCTTCGGGCAAAAACAGGACTGCCGACAAGAGCTCGTTCTCACAGAACTCGAAAACGCGCTTGCGACTCTCACGCTTCACCTCATTCATCGATATGCTGTTGTCGGTAATCAGCGGCACGTCGCCGAAGAGATCGAGCAGATACCAGTAGTACATGGCTCTCAAGGCGCGTACCTCAGCCTGCCAGGAATAATAGCTTTGGCCTGCCAGATCCTGGTGGGCTTGGAGCTTCTCGAGCGAACGGTTGCAGAGGGTGATGACCTTGTAGAGATAGAGCCACGCATTCTTGGGCAGGTCGTGGCCTGCCGACCATGAATGCTGGTACATTGCCTGCCAGAGACCGCCGTCGAACCAGTCGCCGCCGCGTAAGGGAATCATGGCTTCGTCGCTGCCAAAGGTCTGCAGGTCGTAGACACCACGGATGGCTCCCTGCAGTCCCTGTCCCTCTTCGTAGCCTCCTATATAATTATATAAGGTGGCAACGGTGTTCAAGAAGAGAGTCTCATGACTGGTGTAAGCCTCTTCCTCAGCTATCTGGTCATGTGGCTGTTCGTCCAGGGAGCAGGATGTGAGCATCATGCAAATGGACAATGTGAACAGCAGGCGTTTGCTTATCTTGGTCATCATAACTTTCATGCTTCAATTTCTCAATCCTTCAATCAGAACTGAATGCTCAGTGCGAACGAATAACTGCGATAGACGGGATAGGAGCGTTTGTCGTCGACGCCCAGCGTAGCGTCCACTACCGATGAGTTAATCATCGGCGTCAGACCGGAATAGGAGGTGATGGTGACCACGTTGTTGACCGAGCATGCCAGGCGCAGGCTCCGGACGAACCGTGACTTCAGTGGGACGTTCCAGCCCAGGGTGACGTAG
>Ga0265299_10004367_pt1 | contig 13401 bp, 11 predicted proteins | sample AusTroGonzalo_MG_4_FD_193485 | JGI IMG/M metagenome (GOLD analysis project Ga0265299, IMG submission 193485) | Bovine rumen microbial communities from tropical cattle in Woodstock, Queensland, Australia - Gonzalo_02 | ecosystem: Host-associated > Mammals > Digestive system > Stomach > Rumen ...
CTGGGTTCTGCGAACTTGCAGAGTAAGAAGGTGCAGATGTAGGGCTTTGGTTCCATTGGTAACGGCTCTCAGGTGTTCCTCCGTCTTCCCCCCAATTTGCCCACAGCGACATCTCTCCGCTATACTTTTCCCATGCACGAACTCCTGTTGAATTAGGCGCACCCTTTGAGCGTTTAAGTACCCATTCGTATTTCCATGTGGAATCAGTGCCTACAGGGTCATCGGTACACTTGACGTATTTATAGCCGCCGCTTGTAACTACCGATGTACTACCGCTGATGTCGTAGCTGCTTGATACACGGACATAAGGCAGGTGCTCATCGGTGTCGTAGTTGTTGTTTTCCTCGCAATATGTGGATGATTGTGATTGTGTAGGTACGGCTGGCTTCACGTTGTCCTTTGTTCTGACAAACACATATTCCGTACCGTCGCCATCCATACCGTTGCGACCGTAATGTGACCAAAGGATAGGTGCATCACCCGTAGCTCCACCTGTTATGCCTTTCCATGCGCTCCATGTGCGTGTTCCCGTTCCTTTCGGTTTGTCACGATAACAAGCGTATTCGTAGATGTTTGTGCTATCCACTCCCGATGGGTGATTACTCCAACCAGAAGGTACATAACCATCCGTATTCTCGCTTGTTGCAGGTATTGCTACACTTGTAGTAGTAGACAGCTTGTATATCCATTCGCGTTCTGCTGAATCCTCACCTGCCGTGCCTGTGTCACCAGTCAAACGAATTGCATCGCCCCATGTGCCGTAAGTACCGTTGGTGTTGATTGCGCTGATCATCCAAAGGTAGTGCTCTCCGGCTGATGATGGACGGTTGGGTACGTTGACCATCCAGTTGGCATCCGGTTGTGTGGCGCTTGGATTATTTGCATCCAATGGCGGTGCAGATGTAGGGCTTTGGTTCCATTGGTAACGGCTTTCAGGTATGCCACCGTCCTGCCCCAAATTACTCCACAGCGACATCTTATAGTCGGGTGTACCGTTTACGATGTTACCTTTGTATTTGTCCCATGTGCGAGCACCTGATGAATCGGGGCTGGTCATGGTACGCTTGGCACACCACTCGAATGGATAGGTTTCGTTGGCTCCTTTTGGGTTGTCCGTCGTCTGCGCCTGCTCTGTTCCTGATGCGGTCTGCGATGCAGAGGTGATGGTCGGTCTGAACTTGGCTGCCGTATAGCCTGTCTGGGTGGAATCCATAACAGGTGGTACGTTGTTCTGTGTACGAACAAACACGTATTCCGTACCGTCACCGTCTTGTCCATTGCGTCCCCAATGGCTCCACTCAATTGGAGTTTGGTATGCGCCCCATTGTTTTGTTGATGCATTATAAGTACGATAGGAGGCGTAGACGATTGGGTTGCTTGCGCTGATAGCAAGGGCGTGGTTGTACCAACCCTCTGGAACCCATCCCTTCTGCTGCTTATTGGTTTCGTTTCCGCTTGCTGCGCCACTTGGATTGACTTCTCCGTCAGTGCCTGCATATCCTGTAGCATCGTACTTGTATATCCATTCGGTATCGTCGGCATCTACGCCTGCCTCGCCTTGTTTGGCTGGCACGAGAGGGATGAGCATACCGAACGTGAGACCATCGTAGGTGGCAGTAATCTGTATATTCGCTGAAGTAGCGAGGGTAGCCTGTGAACCTGCCTTAAAGGTCAGTACGCCATTGATGTTGCTGACGAACGTAAAGCCCGTCGGCAAGGTGTAATTCGTAATAGTTGCTGCCTGACGAGCATTTCTGCCTTCACGTACATAGATAGTGACGGCCTTATTCGTGTGGTCAGTTACGGCTCCTGTATCGTCCGTGTCAATGGGAACTAACGCTGGCACGGATTCCACGCTATACGCGCTTTCACCGTCAACTTCCAGTTCTAATGCTACTTCTTTTATTACCTCGCTCATATCTTATTCTGTTATAATTCAAATGTTAATGTCTTCCCATCACTGATCTGCACATGGCAGGCAAACTTGATTCGGTTGTCCGTCGCCCACCATACAGGCATATCGGCATCTGTCAACGTCAACGCCTTCATGTGCATGTGGTCATCATCCCAATCCTCATCGTCTGCTATCGTCGCGGATGTCCTTTCGTCACTCGAACGTGTCCACGACCAATATGTCGCTGCTATCTCGTTGGTTATCTCTTCGTTACCAACATAGAGGTGTGGCGTAATCGTTGTGCTGACGGAACCTCTGTGGAACCGGTACCCTCTGCTGCTCACGAACTCCATACGGAAACTATCATCACCCTCGATAAATTGCCAATAAGGGCTGTTCCATTTCGGTTCGTAGTAGTGTGGAACACCCTGTTCGGTCACTGGCTGATGCTGCATACAACGCCATTTCAACCCATAATGTCTGACTTCATGTGTTTCCCACCGAAGAGTGGTGTCGTTGTGTTCGTTCATCAGGTAAATCCCGTGTCCGACGGTAGGGGTTGCGCCTGTAGCACCACCATCATACCACTCCCCACAAAATACATAATCAACAACTGGGTCGCCTTGGATGTTCACCTTTATGAAGTCGCCGACAACTACACCTTGAGCATACAAGTAGTCGCGTCCGTCAATCAGTCTGCTCGCAATCGTCCAGTTATCAATAAACTCAGGCAGCTTGCCTAATGTCGTACCAAAGTTTGTCGCTCTCAGTTTCGGTGTATCTACTCCCGTCAGCTTCACGATGCGTCCGTCTGTGGTAGAAATCATAAAGTAGCTCTGCCTACGGATTCTGCTATTGCGCTCATCTGACGATATACCTGCCTCGTCAGGATTTTGCCAGCAACCTGCACGTACAATGGTCATCAACGGGCAAGGTGGATAATTCAGAGCCATCGGCACGTCATTGTCACCATAAAGAGATACTTGTATCTGGTTTTGCTCCAACATCGCCGGAGCGGTATTGTGCGTATTGATAACACGCATATAGGAGGTGTAGTAGTAATTGCCTCCGTTATCTACGCCTTGACTTGATTTGTATTCGTCCGCAGTATAGTCGCTCACTCCTGCATCCTTTGCTGCAAGCGTATTAACTTTTCCGCGAATAATATTGCCGAATTGCTGACCAGTAAAGTACCCTTCCCACTTCTCCTTCAAGGTAAGGATATATGTAATGCTATGGTCTTGTTCCTCTATCTCTTCAACAGCGATAATCTGGTCATTATCCGAGAACACCGTATCACCTTCCTGCCCCTGCTGTCTGTTTACACGGAGTTCGTCCGTGATAATTGCACTCCTCGAATGTATCGTCTCTGCTTCAAGGTTCCCCTCCTTATCCATCCGCCAGCCCACAAGACCCGACACAAAATCATCAGAACCAATCCATCCACCCAATGTCACATTCCCGCCCAACGACGAAGCCCCGTCAACCTCCAAGTCACCACCAACACCCGCATCGCCTGTAACATCCAAATCCCCGCCAACCGTAGCATCATCCCCAACTGTCAAATCACCAGTCACCTCAGCCTCTCCCATCGTCAACTTGTAAGCCGTCCCATCCTCCTGATCCTTCCGCAAATACTTATTTTCGAGAGTGCCGCCGAACAACTGCAGGTACTTTTCCATACCTGCGGTGGTAACGATAGAGGTTTCGTTGGCACCGAAATTAAAAGTTGTGATATCGGCGGCACGAGCAATATTGGTCACATCAACGGTACCATTGTTGGCAAAGTTATTCATGCGCAACAGTAGCAACTTGGCTCCGTTGACAAAGGTGAGGTCGTGCTGTGTCCAGATGACGTTGTTCACGTCTATTCTGAACATCTTGTCTAACTCGGTACTGCTTTCGTCTTCCCAATATCTTGCGGTGTCAAGTTCGCCGTATGACACCTCCTCACCGTCTGCCCATTGGCGATCCACAAGTGACCCTCCTCCATTATCAGAGGCGGTCAATGCACCGAGCATGATGTAGTAATAATTTGGGTCGGCATCGACTGGCTCGCCGCTGCTCGAACTGCTTGAACCTTCATCGCTCGAACTACTTGAACCATCGTCACTCGAACTCGATCCGTAATCAGGAAGCGATGGGTCAAGTGGTATCTTCTCGTATGGAAATATCAGCATCGCATCATCACCCGTCTTGCTCAGACGAACATATACATATACCTTGTCAGAACGCTCGAAGTGTGTAGGCGACGCCTGTAACTGCCACTTCCTGTAATTAAGCGAAGGATCGTAGTCTATAATCGGAATGTTACCAACCTTGGCGTATGCCATGATAGCGGCATTCGCAGCAACGGCGACCGAAATCTTATTCGGATCGCCTAATGCATTCAAGGTGAATTGCAATGCTCCTTGATGCAGGTAATAATTCTTTACCGATGAGTATATAATCATACGTCGTTTTAATTCAACGGCAAAGATAATATAACTTCTTTCAGAAGTGGTGACAACACTCACCGATAACCCATAAGCAGTAAGCAGTAAGCCGTAAGCTATTAACCTACTAAGCTATTAAGCCGTAAGCCGTAAGCCGTAAGCCGTAAGCTATTAACCTACTAAGCTATAACCGATAACCCATAACCGGTAAGCGGTAAGCTGTAAGCCGTAAGCCATTAATGCGTCTGAAACTGATGCCCGTCAATCTCAATAATCAGGTAATCGCGTATGCGGCGCACTTCCTTCGACGTAACGAACTGTATCATCCGTTGTCGCACATCGGGGAACACCTTCAGTGTCACCACACGACCCTCCTCCAACAGCCCCTTCGATGTGATGTACTTAATATGATATGGCACTCGTTGTGGATGCAACGCACCTTCAGGCACATCCAATCCCACATGTCGCTTCCCGTCGTACCCAATCCACGACCACCGCTCTGCATAGTTCCGAATCGTATTCCAACTTAATTTCTCCATCATCTATTTTTTGTTTTTGTCTTTGTTTTTGTTATAATTGTCAATTATCAATTATCAATTGTCAATTATTATCACCCTATCCTCGGCATAAACATAAATCCCATCGGACGGCGATAGTACAGGCAGCCGATGTAAAGCGTGTCAAACGCATCCGTGCTGTCGGTACGTAAAGCACCCTCAAGAGGGTTCTCTTCCGTTTCTCCTATCTTTTCACCGAGTTTATTCTTATGCCAGCCGTTGTAGGCACGACGTACCTCCGCATGCTCAAGAGCAGGTATAAGATACTCGTTACGCTCAATGTTAAACCGGATTGACAACCTTCCCGACTCACTCAACCCCTCATTAATATCCTTATACTTTGCCTCGTGTTGCATCGGAGTTCCTAAGTCTGAGGTTGTCACATTCCAACCATTTCGTTTCAAGACAGCAATCACAATATCCTTGAAGTCCGTCTGCTGTTCTGATGCATACGCTCTGAACTTCGCTGTCGCATCATAGAAATAGTGGACATGGGAGTTACGTTTCTTATGTGGTGCATAATACTTGCACCATTTCTTCATCAAGTCTTCCAGCTTGAGTTCGTTCTTGACAAACATACTCGACAACACATACAGACATTCACCACCCATGTCATTCTCACCGACCTTACCCGTTACAATCCAGTTGATGTTGGCATTGTAATCAAGAGCGATATAAAGGTCGCTATCATCCACATCGCCATCGACGGAACAATCTTCTATCTTTTCCAACAGCCCGAAGTCGTATGACTCATATTCGTCACGCTCTTCCTGTCCAGCATGGATAACCGATGATGTCTTGATACGTATTGTCTTGTCAAGAGTAGCATCCGGCATTTGTGGAATATAGCCATGCACATTCTCAATATCCAATAGAGAATAAAAACCATCGTTACTCTTAACTTTAGGAAGATTGAGCATAGACAATTGGAAGATGGCAGGCGGAAGGTCTCTTCGCATTCGGTTAATATAGTCAATGCCAATAAGATCAACGGCGTCTAAGATGTTGGCACGATAAAAGCAGAAAGCTGTTCCTCTCATCCGACGAATCTTGTCGTTATACTCCTGCGACTTCTGCAACACCATCAATTCAAACTCTTCCTCCGGTGTAAGCAAGTATTCATAGTCAAATAATTCTTCGGCATCTTCGGATGATATGACATGATAGTTGACCAGCATCTCACAGTTCATCTTATTCACGACGGGATTACTACATATCTTAAACTTCCCTTCACGGGCTTTTACTTTTTTCGCAAGTTCATAGAGATACAACTTTCGTTCGGGCGATACAACTCTTACCTTATGGCCTGTCTTCTTAGCCGTCCGCAACAACTCGTTATACCGCATCACGGAATGAGCATACTGTTCTAACTCTGCCTGTAATTGCCGATGGGTCATTCCTTTGAACTCCCCTTCTTCAATCACGATATCACACTTTGCCTCTTCTCGTTCCAACCAGTTCTGTCGGACGGACAAGGATGCGTCCGACGTAAACAAAGTGCCCTTATACCACGGATTGTATTCGCTGAAAGCAGGGTCGCCTAACGGATGTGTCATACCTGACAACGCTGGCATAATAGAAGCGTCTAACACCTCTTTGCGGAAGAAGCGTGCTTCGTCACCAATACAGAATACAGCCGAGATACCGTTACCACTCGATTTGATTTCTGTTGATAATAGGTGCCAACAGAAGCCGTTATAGAAGTTGAGCGTCATATCCCATGAATCGGGTTTGATGATTGGTGATTGTATCAACCCCTTCTGCACCAATCGTTGCGGTGGCTTCCCCATCCAATAATGCCGACCCTCTATCCATCCACGACGAGCAATGGCAGACAACACGCCTGGCATTGTTCTTGCCATCAACTGACGACGCGAGTTTCCGACAAACATACCGACACCACGTGCCATGCTTTGAATCACTCGCAGGAAGTGCGGTCCTATCACACCATCGGTCTTACCGAAACGACGGGATGCAACAACGCGCTGGTCCCTTGCTCCACAGAAGAAAATCTCCTGTTGTTTGGCAGACATGTAAAACTCTTTTTGCTCTTTCATGGTGCTTGTAGATTATCGTTCTCGTCGAAAAAGTCTTGTTCTTCTTCTACGCCTGTATCGTCTTCTGCAATACCGAATGTTCCGTCTTTCATCTCCACAAGGTCAACGACTTCTTTGGTGGTCAAGCCAAACCGCTTCGCAAACGCTTTCTTCTCTTCTTCAGTATAGTTACGCTGTCCAGGCTTAACCACACTGACATCGGACGTAATTCCAAAGTCCGCATTCGCCATGTCCTCATACCCTTGCTCACGCTCATCAAATTCCTTATTTAACCGCATCTTCAAATCGGCACCCTTATACACATCTCGACCGTCGCCCGTCTGCATACCATGCGTAATCAGCCAGTCGCTTGCATGAAGCACCTTGGCCTTTTCAATGTTGGTTACTGGTGCGGTATAGGTGCCGATAATATGGTTCAACGCCACTACGTCGTTATAAATAGCCGTCGGACCACGACGCACTATCTCCATCGACCCTTCTTCCACATAACGAATACCAAGGTTCTCGCACCGCTCCTTCATCTCGGGATCAATCCTCGCTGCTTCTATCATCTGCCGATACTTCCTGTCAGCCACCTGACGGGTGATGTTCATGGGGTCTATCTGCTTGTTCTGCAACCATATCTGATATACCTCATACACGATCTCCGTCCTGAGCTTCTGCTCATCCGTCATCTTGGAACGCTGTAAGGTGTACCCATGATACAACCACTTATCCAACAACGTCAAATACGAATCTCTAATCTTTGCCATATCCACTGCGCCTTACGGTTCCCCCGCAAGGTATCTTCTTTCCAAAAATCCTTGAATCTCCTTACACCAAGCGTGCAAAGGTTTTCCCTTTACGCCTACCATGAACATCGGCACCACACCTTCCATCACCTCAGCAAACCGACCTTGATGCCCGTTCAAAAACCAATACTGACAGTACTGCCTCGACTCATCCAACGGCCCGCACACTGCCATACACCCATTCTCCGAATACCGATAGTACCCCTGTGCGCATAGGTTCCCCCTATGCGTATATATCACCCTGTCCGCATACCCCTTCAACTCCCCATTCACCAACTCCCCACAGTCCTCCGTCGTAGCCAACGCAATCGCCGCCGTCCACTCCCTTTGCAAGCACTGCCGCAAATAGCGAAGGAAATACACATCCACACTCCGCATCAACAGCACGGTCATGGCCGGTCCATCGACCAACCATGCCGTAGCCCACATCAGCTTCTCGGCACCCCAATCGCCATTGCTATAGAAGCAACCAACCTTCTGCGACTGCATCAATTGTGGCAATTGGTTCTGTATGCAACAAGGCTCTATAATCATAGTTTCTTCTTGCTCTCTTCCAGGATGTGCTCATACTCCTCACAAGGCTCATTGATGCTCTTGAGATAGGCGATGATGTCTTCCATCTTCTTCACCCTGTCCTTCGTCACCTTCACACCCTTACGGAAAAAGAAACTACGATACCTGTGCAGCAACGCCGCCTTATCCGCCTTGCTCATTGGCACACCGTCAGGTGATAACACACCTGCCTCGTTCTTCTTCTGTAACTGCATCAATGCCTTACCCTCGAACGTCGGATCAGCAGTAACGGCCTTGTCGAAGTAGGGCTTGCACTTATCCAACTGACTCTCACGGCTCTCGCCTTCCACAACGGCATCGGCTTCAAGTCTGGTCTTGACATATAGCATCGCCAGTTCCTTGTCCACCGAATCGTAGATATCGGTATATGCCTTCACACACTTAGCAGCTTCCTCCGCATGAGCAGCAATCTCTTCTTTATTGCCACCACCCATCGCCAGACTCTTCGCCATCTCGCTCTCCGTAGCCGCACGTCCACGCAGCATGGCAATGCTATCCACCCGTTCTGCCAACTCCGCTGACAAGAAATGCTTCACATCCTGCAAATGTAGGGTAGGGGCACTCACGCTCTTTTCGTCATTCCGTGATTCCGTAGGTTCGTTATCCCGTAATTCCGTAATCCCGTTATTACGCGGTTCGTTTTTCTCTGCCATCTCAAACAAGTCTGGCCCCTGCATCTTTACCTTCTGCTCCACCTTCGACTCTGGCAATGGCTTCGACTTCGGCATCTCGACCTCTTGCCCACTTACCACGGCTAATGCCTCGGCTACCTTCGCATCTGCCTCTTGCTGTGCCAACGCCTTACGCTCAACGGCCAACGTCTCTGCGGTTGGACGGCCACGACCTCGCTTATACTGAGGCCCTGCAACTCGCGCCAACACATCGCCCTCTGCCTCTATCACCTGCCGACGCAGTTCCTCAATCAAGAAACACAGACGCTTCACACGGCGCTCAAAGTCCATAAACTGGCGTGCATCACGCACGAAACGCTCACTGACACTGAACGACTCCAGCAATGCCAATCCACGCTTAAAGCCTTCACGCCAGCCATTGCCCATCGCCTTGACATTTGCATAGTCCTCGGCAATAAACTGCCCGAAGCGATCAAGCCATGCCGTCCGCTCCTTTCCTTGTAGATTCCTGTATTCTTTCATTCGTTTTCTTTTTAGGTATAATACAATGAGTTATCTATTCCATAGGGCAAAATTACAACCTCAAACAAAAAACATAATGACAAAAGAAAAGCGTTATCCCGAAATACCGTAATTCCGTTATAACGCCTATCTCTTCATGTGCTCTGCGGTTTCCCCGTAGAGATTACACCCCGTCGAAATCCATCTTCACCGTAAACTCTACGCTCGGCAACTCCTCTTCTGAAAGGTCTATGCCCTTGGTCGTGTCATCTGGAACAATGCTCACTGGTACCCACGCCCCCTTGTACTGCATCCATGCCTGCATGGTGTTAAGGAACTCTTCCTGCCACCACGCCTGCCACTCCAACGTCACAGGACCGCTCGACATCTTCAACTGATGCCGGCTCGCCGTCTTCCTCGTTACATGCCGGTCAATCTGATTGAATGCCGTCGGCACGGTCACATCGTACTCGCTCACTGTCTTTGGTATTTCCTCTTCAGGTAAGCAATAGGCAAAGGCACTCTCAACTACGCCATAACCATTCACGAACTGGAATGCATAGCAGTTCTCCGCATTGGCATCCTTATATACACTCCTGTCACCAATAGTACCCGACAAGTTAGCAATGCTAACCGCAATACTCTGCGGCGCATTCGGCTGATTGCCACTGAAGAAATTACTATCGGTATATGCATAGTTCGGGGTAGGGTAGACATACAACCCACTATCAGGAATCACCTCGCCCGTCAATGGCTTACGCGTCAGGGTGTTCACACCACGTGACGCATTGGATGCCATCCGCTCTCGGTCTGTAAATGCACCTTGCAGGAAGTAATAGTTCGTACCAAGCGTATAGGCAGTGGTAGTACGCAACTGACCGTCCTTCATGTATTCATCCCACGCCTTCAACTGTACCTTATAGATAGGGTAGGTGATAGTCCCTGCGCCCGTATGCGGAGCATATTCATAGTCCTCGTCCTTGGCTTGAATGGCTGCACCGATATCAAAGCTCAGGTAGTTACTCGATGATTCCGACTTGACAGGGATAGACAACTTATATGGTTCCATCGTTGATTCCCCGACAACACCCACTTTCACTTCGAGTATCACCCGATGGAACGCAATATTACTTTGTCCTGACAGGTTTTCTGCCAGGACTTGAAACATAACGGGACTACCCATCAAAGGACTACCCGAGGAGAATGCTATTTTTGCGACAGGCATTACAATCCAAAGTAACTACGAATGTTATACACTCCGTCCTTATCCGTCAGGTTGTTGACGGCCATCTCATAGACAAACTTGAAGACATTATCCTTGTCGATATACTTCGCAATCGTTTCACCTTGATCGCTCATAATCTTATTCATCTCCACATACAACGCACATTGATTATACTTGGGCTGATACTCCAACGGCAAATCGTGTTTGGACATTTCCACCTTCCACTGATCACGTGTCCATTGGGCCTGCGGTTTCATGTTCACCACAATGCGGTCTGCCTCCTTTGGCGTCAGGTAGTTGGACCATCGAATTGCACCGAGTTGTAGAATCCACTCTTGTGCAAGGTCTGGCTTGTTCTTGATGAGCCAACCCATGATTTCCTTATACACACCGCCAAAGATGCGCATATAGGCTATGTTATTTGAGTTCGCCATCATATCATATAATGCGGCAAACTCTTGCTTCATCTCTTCTTCGTTCATATTCTCTAATCAGCTAATTTACGAATGACTTTTAATATCTCATCGAGCTTACTGCTTTGCTCTTTCTGTGTCTCTTCCAATTTAATAAAGCGTTCCTCCGTCTGTTGCTTCTCCATAAACACGGTGTCCAACTGCGCAATCAACGCCTTACACTCTTTGACACGCTTCTTCTGCTTCGGCACATTCTTCTCTGCTTCTGAGAGGTAGTTCTCGCTTGTGCGAAGGGTGGCATGCAATTCCTTAACAACGGCATCTTTTTCCGTAGCCACAAGCGTCACTTCGCCTGTGTTCTGTGTTGAGAATACCGATGCGCTAACATCTACGACATCAGTATAGTTCTTACCGTCTATCGTGTAGGTCACGTCGACTACGTTGCGCAGGGATGGTACTTGCAACGGCATCTGCCCACCATTCTGCGGCATCTCCATTCGAGGTTGGCCTACGGTCACGATACTACCTTCACGATACTTTAATTCATCGCCCTTCAAGAGCGCATAGATTGTTTGACCAGCGGTCAAATCCTTAAATAACATTGACATGTTTTTATCCTCCGTTTTTAGTTTGTGTTAATAGTGCTTACAGGTTCTCCCTGCAAGAAAAAAAACACCTCCGAGAAAGGCAGCAGAACTTGCGTTCCACCACCTCCTCGGAGGATAAGAAGATTACTGACCTGCGGCAGCGGCTGACTTGCCACTACCATAGGTATTGAAGAAGTTCTGCATCTGGTATTCCAACTTCTGAACCTCTGCCTGTACAGGAGCAATCATGGCTGCAGTGCCCTGACTCTGACGAAGCAGGTCAAGTTCTGTCTGCAAACGAGTCTTCTCTGCTACCACATCCTGATAGCGAGCGTTCTCCCATGCCTGACGGAATGCGGCCACTTCTGCACGTACCAGTCCGTTTTCAACTCGGATAGAGGTCTGCAGGTCGTTGGTCTGATTGATGGTCTCAATGCGGCCCTGATAACCCTGCTCAAGAATCTGCTTCTGTGTTGCACAGCAACAGTCCTTCAACTGCTGAACAATGTTCAGATTGCCGAGGTTGATGGCGTTAGTAACGCCTGCGAAGCCCATGCCTGTCTGAGTGCCGAGCTGGTTGATAGCAAGTACCACACCATTGATAGCACCCTGAAGAGCATTGTAGTCAACGCCAAGACTCTGAGCCAACTGTGAGATAGCAAAGGTGTTACCCTGAATTGCCTCACGTGCCCACTGATTGTTGTTGTTGTCGTTGATTTGAGCCTGCAAGCTGTTGAGCTTGTTCTGGGTCTCAATATCAAGAGCACCATTAGTAACACCACGGTTGCCAAAGGTTCCGTTGCCGAACAATGCCAGCATAACCAGGTACATCCATGGGTTGTTGTTCATCATCGCCATTGCGGTGGCGGTGTCGTTGGGAGCTTGGACGGTCAATATTTTCTCATCCATAATCTTTGCTTTTTATTCTTGTTAAACAATCTGAAAATTAATCACTTGAAGAACTTGCACCTACACGCAAGTCTTCGAGGGTCTTGTCGTTAGGAAGGGTAAGGTAAGTATTTGGGTACTTACACTTATTCATCTTCACGGCATAAGTTACCTGACGATCAGAATCGAAGGTATCTCCCGTGTTAGAGGTAATACCACCAGACTCAATCTGAATCTTGTTCTTTGGGTGGTACATGATTTGAATTTCGTCACCGTCTTCTACAATGTAGAACGCATCCTGTGAGTTGTTGATTACACGAGCGAGTTTGGCTGTGTTCTTATTCACATAATCAACGGTGAAGTTGAGTGTCTGGGTATAACCCTTGTTCATGCCTCCGCTGCTTCCCTCGATAGAGTTGGCCTCTTCCTTACAGTCGATACGATAGAGTCCCTTGCCTGACTTGAAGGTGATACCGCTCCAATTAGGACCGTCTTCGGTCAGTGGAGAGGCGAGGTCTTCCTTCAAACCCATGTAGATGACGCTACCAATACCAGCAAAGTCTTCAGCACATTGCTCTGATGCAAGCACGTCCAGTAATGGTTCACATACAGTTGCTGCCATAGTCGTATTGTTTTTGTTTTCGTTATTGTTATCGTTTTCATTTTTTCGCTAACCGCTAACCGCTTAACGCTCAACGGTTTGCCCGATAGGTTAGGGTAGGGCAGCACGGCTTTCACCGTGCCGCCTTCATTCCTTTATCCCTGTGAGCTGCTACCAGTTGAGCTGCTGCTACCGCCGGTTGCGCGGAAGATGGCAGTGATAGCACCTGGGATGCCCTTGGTCACTA
>Ga0265299_10004369_pt1 | contig 13399 bp, 5 predicted proteins | sample AusTroGonzalo_MG_4_FD_193485 | JGI IMG/M metagenome (GOLD analysis project Ga0265299, IMG submission 193485) | Bovine rumen microbial communities from tropical cattle in Woodstock, Queensland, Australia - Gonzalo_02 | ecosystem: Host-associated > Mammals > Digestive system > Stomach > Rumen ...
ATCCTCTCCGGCGCCCCCCACGAGCTGGCGGATGTTTGCACGCACTGTCACACGCGCTTTCGCTATCAACTGAATACCGTCTTTCGCCACAGCGGCTACCGGAGGGGTATCAATGACTTTCGGATTCACACTCATCTGCACGGCTTCGAATACATCACGGCCGGCAAGGTCGATAGCCGTCGCCATCTGGAAAGGCAGTTCAATACCCGCCTTACTCGCACTCACCAGCGCGTGAACTACACGCTCTATATGTCCTCCGGCAAGGTAATGCGCCTCCAGTCCGTCACGCTTCACATCGGTCAGACCCGCCTTGTGCGCCTCAATCATACAATTGACGATTTTTGCGGGCGGCACCTTACGTATGCGCATTAGAAACAGCTGTACCAGACTGATACGCACACCACTTACTACGGCATTGATCCATAGCATAAATGGCACATAATAGAAGAAGATGATTACCGCAATCGAAATAAGCGTAATCAAGATGATGTTTAATGCTTCCATAATACTATTTGGTTATTTTCTCATTTATTCATTTGTTCATTTTTCAGCATCCTTTTCACTTTCGCCTTTCGCCAATTTATTATTCGCCAACTCCACATGGCTGTCGATCTTGGAGTCCAGCGCCATCTTATCCAAAGCATGGCTGCGCAGAAAACTCCAGATAGCGAGACCGGAGAAAAGAACACACGCGCCTAACGTGATATATCCGGCGAGATGCCCCAACAGCATCCATGCCAATACCACCGCGCCTGCCAAACATGCGAAACCGCTAATGCCCGCAATGCCGAAACCCGGCAACAGGAACATCTCCATTAATAATAACGCGACGCCCGCGAGCACTAATAATACGACTAAAAAGATATTCATGCAAGTCCTTTCTATAAAAATTTACAAATATTTTTTTGAAATCGGCTGCAAAGATACTAAATATCTTTGATATATGCAAGTGAATAAAAAAAATTTGCACAAATAAATTTATTGTATTACTTTTGCAGCCGTTTTTTCGGCATCATGTTGATATGAGTAAAAATTTGGTTATAGTAGAGTCTCCCGCAAAGGCAAAGACGATTGAAAAGTTCCTGGGAAGTGACTATCATGTATTGAGCAGTCAAGGCCACATCCGTGATATAGAGCCGCTTGGCAAGAACTCGATGGGTATTGATTTCGAGCATGGCTACCAGCCGAACTACGTCATAGACGAGCATAAGCAACATCTGATAGACCAGTTGTCGCGGGAAGTGAAGAAAGCCGATACTGTCTGGCTGGCTTCCGATGAAGACCGCGAAGGAGAAGCGATTGCATGGCACTTGAAAGAGGTGCTTGGACTCGATAAAAAAGATACCAAACGCATCGTATTCCACGAGATTACCAAAAATGCGATTCAGGAGGCTATCCAGCATCCGCGCGACATCGATTATAACCTGGTGGACGCTCAGCAGGCGCGACGCGTGCTCGACCGCATCGTGGGTTTTGAACTGTCTCCCATCCTTTGGAAGAAAGTGACGACGGGTCTTTCCGCCGGCCGCGTGCAGTCCGTTGCCGTTCGTCTGATTGTAGAGAAAGAACGCGAGATAGAAGCATTCCGCGCATCCTCGTCCTATCGGATTTTTGCCGATTTCATCGGAATAAATCCGGGTGATGCGTCCGTACTCAGATGCGAACTCAACCATCGTTTTTCGCATAAGAAAGATGCGTTGGAGTTCATGCAGTCCTTACCCAAGTCGCAGTTTATTGTACGCGACGTACAGCGCAAGCCGACCAAGCACATGCCGGCGCCGCCGTTTACGACCTCTCTGCTGCAACAAGAGGCGGCACGCAAACTGAAATTCTCCGTATCCAAGACCATGCGTCTGGCGCAGTCTCTCTACGAGAGCGGAAAAATCACGTATATGCGTACGGACTCCGTGAACCTCTCTTCGCTGGCACTCGCTACGAGCAAAGACGTGATTACGGAACTATACGGAGCCAAATATGTCCATACGCGCCAGTTCCATACGAAAGCGAAGGGAGCGCAAGAGGCACACGAGGCGATTCGTCCGACATATATGAACGTGCAAAATGCCGGTGAAAACAAAGATGAACAGCGTCTGTATGAGTTGATTTGGAAACGCACCATCGCCAGCCAGATGGCAGAGGCAGAGAGCGAACGAACCACCATTGAGGTGTCTATCTTCGGCAGCAAATATGCGTTTGTGGCACTCGGAGAAGTCATCACTTTCGACGGTTTCACCCGCGTCTATGTGCAATCCACGGACGAAGCGGAAGAGGAACGTCGTATTTTACCGGTGATGTCTCCGCGGGAACGTTTGCGTCTGCAAGGCGCAGAGGCAATCCAGACCTATGCCAAACCGCCGGTTCGCTTCAATGAGGCGACACTGGTGAAGCGCTTGGAAGAGTTAGGTATCGGGCGTCCTTCCACCTACGCCACCATCATCGAGACCATCCAGCACGTCAAATATGTGGAGAAAGGTTCGATAGCCGGACAGAAACGCGAAGTTGCGGTTCTAACCCTCAAAAACGGCGATGTCACCGAGCATTCCAAGACTGAGATGTACGGCGCAGAGACACAACGATTGCTGCCTACCGACCTCGGTCGCATCACCAACGATTTTCTGGTAGAGCATTTCCCGCAGATACTCAGTTATGACTTCACGGCACATGAGGAAGAGCAGTTCGACCGCATCGCCGAAGGAAAGGCCGAATGGGTGAAGACGGTGGACACATTCTATAAGACCTTCAAACCCTTACTTTCTTCGATTTCATCGGGAAAAGTCAATGGTCGTCTGATAGGAAATGATCCTGCAACAGGAGAACCGATTATCGCGAAAATCAGTAAGATTGGTCCGTGCGTGCAGATGGGTGATTCAGCGAATAGCAAGCCGCGTTTCGCAAGCCTGAAAAAAGGACAGTCAATCTTCTCTATCACGCTATCCGAAGCGCTGGAACTATTCAAGACATCGCTGCCTTATACCCTCGGTGAATATGAAGGAAAGGAAGTGACTGTGGGCGAAGGTAAGTTCGGACCGTACGTACGTTGCGGAAAAGTATTCATCAGCATCCCGAAAGGCAAAGACCCGATGTCGCTTACGCTGGACGAAGCAGTAGAACTCATCGAGCAACGTCAGCAGGCGGAACTGCCGCTCCATGAGTGGGGAGACGTACAGGTATTGAACGGCCGCTACGGAGCGTATATTCATACGCCGCAAGGCAATTACCTGATTGCCAAAGGAACCGATGCTGCTGCATTGACGGAAAAAGAAGTGCAACAAATCATCGCATCTTCCAAACCCTTAAAGCCCGCAAAACACGCTTTCCGGAGAAAAAGTGCAAAATAATTCGCAAAAAGTTTGCACATTTCAAAAAAAAGCAGTACCTTTGCCGCCGATTTCGCCGATTAATGACTTCGTTGCTCTGCAACTCGTGTAATTATCGGGAAATCTCCTCTCCGATTAAAACATCGCTCCGCTAGCGTTTTAATCGGTTAAAGACAAACGAGAATTCACGAAGATTGGAGATGATTTTCGGAAGTAAAGGAGGGAGGGGTACCCTGCTTTACGACCATGAAAATCACAAACTATCGAGGGATTCCGAGCGAGCGGATGTGAACGCAACGTCGTTCGCTGACGCAAAGCGAGAAGTAGCGCAGTTGGTAGCGCACCACGTTCGGGACGTGGGGGTCGGGTGTTCGAGTCACCTCTTCTCGACCAAACGAGAGAATCATCATTTGATGGCTCTCTCGTTTGCATTAGGTGGTGACTCTCACAACCCTCCACAGGTACGAACGTGGTAGTTCGGGACGTGAAGGAGTGCCTCGGATGGCACTCCGAGCGAAGCGCCCCGAATAGTCCCCACTATAAGGAATAGGCGCGAGCATAGAATTAAGGGTCGGGTGTTCTCCGCCATTGCGTTCTGTCGATTATTGCCAAAGGCAATTTTCGAGTCACCTCTTCTCGACCAAACGAGAGAATCATCATTTGATGGCTCTCTCGTTTGCATTAGGTGGTGACTCTCACAACCCTCCACAGGCACGAACGTGGTAGTTCGGGACTCCTCAACTCTTCTGCCGTTTTCTACGGAGCGTAATTACTCCGCAGAAAGCCGCTGCGCATAACAGCAAAGGCAAAACGGCATCCCCGACGGGCGAAGGTCCAGGAGGATCTTCCGGACCGATGATGAGGTCCTTGCGAGCCTTTCTTTTCGAGTCGCCGCCTTCGATCGTTGTGCTGCTGTTTCCCATCCCGTTGTACTCCGACGGCGTGGTCGTACTGAACGGCTCATAAACGGTTCCGTTATATGTCTTGCCGGAGCTCATGATCTGATGGCTCTGGATGGCCTGTTGACTCTGGATGGACGCTTCGTAGTCACGCGACGCAGGCGTATAGGTCTTCCCATACGTCTGTGCGCTTAACTCTACTGCTACAATACTCAATATTGCGATGATATAAAGATGCTTTCTCATAACTCTCAAATTTTTAAACATTTCACATTATACCTTTCACATTATTGAACTCTTGCTCCATGAGCGTCAAACAGTTTACCGTCCTTAACGATATACATGATGCCATCAATCATCATCTTGCGTGCCTTTGTACCTTGCCCGTCGTCTCCTTGTACATTGATGATATCCGTAGGAGTATTTAATACCGCCGAAATCTCCAGAACAAACCGTTCGTCGTACGTTCCGGCCTCTAAGAATACCGCGTAATCCAGAGCGCTAAGGCTGGTGCGGATACCCGTCTCGTTATCAATCAGCGTTACGCCGATTCCGGTCGTGCCGTCCGGTATAGCAAACGTGTAATCACCATCCGCCTTGATATCCACACCTACCGGCACGATTGTCGTCTGTTTGCTCATCGGAAGCGTATTACCGGCCACAACCGCTTCGCCCGGAATGAAGGTGTAGATGCTCGACTTTCTGTTGTACTCCTTGGTCATGTCTTCGCCGAACTTAAATCCTGCGCTTACCTCCTCATCGTCGCTCAGCGCTACGTAGGTACGGTCAATCATCTTCTCGTTCTGCTGCAACTCAAGACGGAATTCCACCTTGCTCGGTTTCTCCGCATAGGTCCTGCGTGCTACGATGCCAGCCGGCGAACCGCTGCTTGCGCTCCATGTGATATCACCACCGTATTGTACCATATACGCGTGCATAGCATGGAAAGTGTATCCGCTTGCCGAAGTAGCCGTGATAGTGTTATCATCTTCATTCCATGTATAGAGGAATGAAGGATGGTCACCCGTCCAAGTGGTATTAGCGAACGAAACGTCGTCCGTATTAACATAGGTCGGTACACTCATCACATTCCAATGGCTATCGAAGATAGTACGGTTATATGAGGTACGCGGGTCGCCGGTATCCGGCAAACCTTGTGTCGCTGCCCAGTTAATCGTACACGCGTGACCAGGAATCGTTTGTACCACATCGGCATTGGTAATATCCGGCATTGTTCCGAATGACGGGAAGTACAACTCAATCTGTTCCGAACGACTTTCCGGCCCCCAAACATCTGAACTCGTGCCCAACAGATCCAAGTCGATAGCCAAGAGGTAACCTTGGTCCGGCTCCAGATAGTCGGTATTGCGATTCATCCACTTCCAGAACGAACCATTCTCAGCAAAGTGACCGATTTCTGCACGTTTAGCACCGTCGTAGTACTGGATAGCCCAGTGCTCGCCATACTTGCCGAATCCGAATACCTCGCTCAACTTAACTTTGAACGGGAATGAAATCCAGAACAGTGAACGCTCATAGATAGATGCAGGTGAAGCTAATGGTGTGTGCGTGCTCTTATCCTTGTTGGCAAGCGTCCACTTATTGAAGCGTATTACGCCGTAAGCTGTCTCGATCTTCGAAATCTTTCCGCTTTCTCCAAATGTCAACTGTGCGATATCGCCCTGATGCTCACGGATAAACATGATGTCAGCTTCGATAGCCTTTTCGGTCTCAATGTTTTCATCTACCGGGATATACGAAGCTATCAAGCGGTTCGTCTTGAAGTCGTAGAGGATACGAATATCATACCAAGTCGAACCACTACCACCAATCAACTGTTCGGTAGTGGTTGAAGACCCTTTGAAGTATTGCTCAATCGTATTCGATGTTCCCCAAGTGGATTTCAGTTTAATTTGTGCTTCCGGCTGCGCCTGTACATTAGCCTCGTAAATCCAGTTCTCGTTATCCGAGAAAGTGACTTCATTGTTAGATAAAGCACTTCCGTCTGCCTTCTTAATCTTTCCATCCGTACTTGATATTACCAAGAATCGGCTACCATCATCTTGAGCGCCATCCACGTATGCACGACTGATGGTGTTGTCGTGGCGGTTCCACATAAAGCGGACATTGGCGTTACGTTTCAAATCGCCATTCGAATCAATATATGTCGCGATATTAGCCCACGTTCCGCTTGCCGTCTCACGTGTCAAGGTATCCGAGATGCTCGGACTGTAATCATTGGCAATACAGAACTTCACATTCTTGCGGCTGTCAGAAGCATTTACCCAGTGACAATAGTAGTGACTGTAACCGCCGTGCGTAATAGAGTATTCCGAATAGGTCATCAGGTGGTCCGGATCGGAGCGGTAGTTATCCCACTTGCTGTTCGCTGCATCTACGCGGATGTAGTAATTACCGGTGTAAGGCACGATATTCTCTACGGTAGCGCCTCCGCTTTCGCCCATAGTTATACATACATTATATACACTGTCTTTTGCGAGTGCGGTAAGAGTTCCTGTCGACACACTATAGTAATCATTCCAAGTGATTGCGCCGGTAGAAGCATTTACAGAAGACTGTTGAATCTTCATATACGGAGTTGAACCCGGACGGATGAAGAACGAAACAGTATCTTTGCCGTTATTCACTTTCGGTACAATCGCTGAAGGCTTCCAATAGGGCTTCACATTATCGTAATATACTACGCGGTAGTCGCCGCTTGCAATCGGATAATCGACAGCCATTCGCAGACGATATTGAGGCGGTGTCGAACTATTGCCGGAATAACTCAGATTGAAGGTGTAATCACCGGCAGCATTGGTAGTAATACCGCACATCGAGAAACTCGGAGACATTGTATTTATCATTTCCCAAGCCATGCTTTGACCATGATTGCTATACGTCATCGTTCCGCTGTTACCATAATAGATACCATAGCTATCAGTACCTCCACGTCTCAATTGGTATTTGTAGGTCTGACCTGCTTCCAAGTCAACCACAGCCTTCATCGGCATCAACTCATCTTCTGACGTGAATTCAACCGACTTGAGCAGTACATTACCGGCTGAGTTGTAAATCTCCAATGTATAACCCGTACCCGGAGTGTACTTCGTCCAATAGCCGGCGTTATAATAGTTGGCCTTACCGCCACCTCCAACATTAATCGGTTTAGCCTCTTGACTAGCTAACGGCACAAACATCGGTGTAGCAGCCTTGAAACCGTTTTCGGAAGATTTGTCCGTATTAATATCATCCGGATAGTTAGCAGGATATACGACATTAATACCCGGATTCTCAGCCCAGAAGTTCTCTGCATTGACTTGCGAAGCACTGGTAAACGATACATACAGGCTCGGACTAATGCTTTCTGCTCCATAGTCGTAGTACCAAATATCGGTGTCATCGATTTGGGTCATATGTTTGTTCTGATTCGTTACACCATTATTACCAGAACCCTTATCAGTGGTCCAATAGCCCCACTCTCCTAAGAAGTTCACATATACGTCACTCCATCCCAAGGTGTTCTTGAAATAGATGATTGCGTTTTGGTTGTAGTTAGCTGTCAAAGAACCGTCATAAATGGCCTTGATCTTAATAGTGGCCGCTGTGGTCGTTGTTTTGGTCGTTGTACCATTATCATCCGTCAGCGTCACGCCATCACCGGCTGTCCAATTAGCGAACGTATAACCGAAGATGTCCGGAGCAGTCATCGCATCCGACCAATCCAGCGGACGGCCGGTTGCGGTTGTCGAAGCCTTAATCACCTCATCGCCGCATTTGTAACGAACCGTTACGGTGTGCAGACCTGCCACTTGGAAGCTTGCCACCTCGGTATCCAATTCGGTTCCTCCGGCGCAAGAAGAACCTGTTTTTAAAACAGTCTCTATCTTGTATGTTCCGCTCGCAGCAGGCGCAGTAAACGAATACTTACCTGTACCGCCGTTATAAGTGACGGTAGGTTGCTCTGCTAACGGGTTGTCATTGCTATGGAGAATGGTGAAACAGGTTTTCGTATCACCTACCGGAGTCGGGCTAACCGTCACGGCAAAGCTTACTGTTCCTGAAGCCTCAACCACGGCAGCATCTAACGTGATAGCCGTAATCTCCGCTTTCTTGTAGTAAGCATACAGCGTTGTACCGGTAGTCTTGTCTTTATCCCAGTTATTCACGCTGGCTCCTGTACCATCGTAGTATTGTGTTCCTGAGCCGCCGGTTCCGTCATAGAAGCCCATGAACGCATAACCGTTAGCCGCAGTAGGCATTGAACCAGACAAAGTAGGCATGGCCGCATCGTACGTAGCCGAAACGGCGGAAATACTTCCGCTTGATCCATAACCGGTTGCACTCGTCTGATAATCAAACGTCAACGCACTCGTCTTCGCTGTCCATTTAGCATGCAGTGTAATATTGTTCGGATATTTCCAGTTCTTGCTGGCATCTGTATAGGTATATGATGCATCGCTAGCACTAGCAACAACCGTTCCATCTGCATTAATGATTTTCGTACCGGCTCCGCTTTCACCGGTATAGTAACCGCCGAATGTGTACCCGGTCTTTGTTGGTGCTGTTACGGCTGTTCCTGTTAAGTTAGTATTAGAATCAAACGTCACACTTATACTTCCGTTACTCTGACCATTATGTTTATTCAGCGTAATAGTATACGGGTTGGGTGTAAAGGTTGCTGTAATTGTACCTGTACTTCCATTAGTACCATCACCTTTGGCGGTGTTACTTGCAGTAGTTGCCGTTTTTCCTAAAGCAGCAGTACCACTTATTGTCCAAGTGCTCCATGTATAACCCGGATTAGCAGAAGCGTTAATCGCTTTGGTTGTCGTCACACCAAGATTGGATGTACCAGAACCGGTAGTTACCGTACCACCTGTACCGGCGCTTACGGTAATACTCGTCAAGTTCTCTGCATAGCAGGCATAAACGGTCTTGGTAGTGTTGACGGTAATCGTGCAATTAGCAAGGGTCGTAATTGCATCACCTGTTGCGGAATTATTGTCGTACCATCCCAAGAACCGATATCCGGACTTAGCACTCGGAGCAGTAATCTTAACTTTGTCACCGCTCTTCACCCAAGTACTGTTGCTGGTCACGGCCGAACTGCCGTTGTCCAGATCAACAGCGCTGAATGAACCGGTTGTACCATCAACGGAACCCTTGCCGAATGTAATCTTATACGCTGTAGGGAAGTCCACACTCAATGCTTTAGTCGATTGATTGAACTTAAATGTATAATCACCGGCGTAGTCCGTCGTCAGCGTCATATCGCCGCCGGACGTACTGATTGTACGTGAGTTAGACGAAGTACTTGTGCTACGCGTGAACGTTCCGCTGTTGTAACCATAGAAATCTGAATTGTACACGACCTTGAATGTGTACGTAGTGCTCGCATTCAGCGTACGCTTTACAGAACGTACATTGGATACCGGATCACTCAAGTCAAAGTTGCCCGTATTCGTTGCGTCCGTCGGACTTGCCGCTGAGATACGTACTTGATTTATCACAGGCCAAGTAACCGTCAAGGTGGGAGTAGATGAGTAATCTAACTTGAACTCATAGTCACCGGTGACATAGGCGCGTAACTCAATGTTCTTGCCGTCCGTGACTAGTGACTTTGCGGTACCATCTTCGGCTTTCAGCAGATAATAGGATGAACCATCCGCGGCTAAACTATACCAAGTAGAAGTACTGGTATTATATATCTTAAACTGGAAGTTTCCATTGTTATCTCCGGAACAAACCGTAGTTACCGGAACGGTGAAGTAAACGACACTTTCGGTTGAGTGACCTGTTTTCTTTACCATCGAGTTGTTTGCATCAGCCGTTGTGCGCCAAGTCGTACCGGAAGTAACAATCTTATTACCACCGGAAACAATCCATGTCGATTGCGTCAGTACCTCCTCGTAATTTGCTACTACGGTTGCAGCTGCGCCATCACCGTTCGAACGAATCGTAATCGGGTTTGCCGTCGCACCGCCGCCGTCTGTACGCGTACAGTTCGTCAGAGTCCATCCCACAAATCGATAGCCTGTGCCTGCAGCCGCAGCAGTAATAGAACGTGTGGTTTCATAACCAACCGTTGTCGCCGAACCGGAAACCGTTGGTGCCGAATAACTCGGATTGCCCACATCGTAATGACAAGAGGTAGAGAGCGAAGACATTACTTCACTCCATTGTGCATGCAAAGTAAGTGTTGTTCCTGTGTAAATCCACTTGCTGCTGCCATCGGTATAACCGGAAACGGAAGCAACTAACGACTTATTGGCATTAATGATTTTGGTGCCGCTACTTTCAGCTGTGTAGTAACCCTGCAAGGTATAACCGGTACGCGTGGCTGCAGTAAAGGAAGGCAGAGCCGAACCATGTGTTGCTGTTACTGCTGTTGAACCGCTACCGCTATGCAAATTCAGGGTTAAGGCTGTTTGAATCAGGACAAACTTAACATATACGGTCGTGTTTGCTGAAATGGTGGTAGAATAGGTGGTGCCAGTACCAGCTCCGGCAATCGCCGAAGAACAGCTGGCATCGCTGTACCAACCTGCCACTTTGTAATGTGCATTCGGCGAAGCGGTAAAGGTCACTCCAGTACCACTCTCTACAGAACTACCAGAAGAGATAGCCGCTGATGTAGAGGTGTTTGCCGCAGAAAGCGAACCATAAGATGTATATCCTGTTCCTACTGCATAAGTAACAGAATAGGTCACTGGGTTATATGTCCATTGTGCATGTAATTCCACATCATCATCGTAGATCCATTCGCTACTGCTATTGGTATAGCCGGAAACGCTGGCAACTAATGTACCATTTGCATTGATGACCTTTGTGCCGTCGGAAGTGGCTGTGTAATATCCCTTTAAGTCATAACTTGCGCGACTACAATGTGTAACTGATGTCAACGTCGAACTATTATACGTTGCCGTTGCCGAACCATCCGAGCCGCCATTACCATCCAAAGTAATGGAGTAGGTCTTGGGAGTAAATGTTGCCGTTACTGTTGAAGCGGCCGTCGGACGGAACTTGGTATTTGCAGTTTCGCTCGTTGTTGCAGTTCCGCTTTCTCCGAAATAACCGCTACCACTGGTAATTGCCCAACTTGAGAAGTTATAACCTGTTGAAGGAGTAGCGGTAATATTACCACCAGAAGTTGTACCCATTTTCGTTGCCGAAGTCGGTGTTACCGAACCACCTGCAGATGGCGTTTTCGCAGCCGTTACGTTATAACTTGCTTCGGATTTATAGTAAATCGTCTTACTAGATTCAGTACCCGACAAACTTGCAGTCGAGTTATAGCAACGCATTTTGACAATTACATATGTCTTTGTCGTGGAGGTAATGCCGCTAATAGTTCTGCTGGTCGTTGTATTCCATGAACCAGATGTATTATACTGCAAAGAAGAGTTAGCATCTGTTTTGTTCTTACTACCACTCAATGTGAGAACTAAACTGCCGTTGTAGGCAATGATATACGGATCGTCAGAAGTACCGGTACCGGATAGAATATCACTTCCTGTTGTAGAAACGGAAAAACTTTTTACAGTTGGCGGAGTCACTTCCCAATAAGGTTCGTCATTTGAACCCATAGAAAAGGTTGTATTGTTCGTCCAAGTACTATTAGTTGTAGTATAGGCCGTGGTGCTTCCGGATTTATATTTACCTACTGCATACCATAGACCACTCTTGTCGAAAGTAACATTTCCGATATTGGCTGCAACATTTTTGTTGCTACCATCATCGCTAACCCAACCTGCATTGACAGAGGTATAAGAGGATGTAGATGTTCCGACATACACTTGTATATCCGATTCTGAGCTCCATCCTCCATTTGTGGTGTATGTGTAGTTCCATGTAGAACCACCATTTAATTTATCACCTACGGTTTTTGTCGCAATCTTGCCTCCGCCGGTGGAACGACAAAGCCAAGGTTCCGCCCACATCTGTCCCACACCAAGGCACAAAAAGAGCGCCAGAGTAGCGACATATTTACTCAAAACACGGAGGCGAGACGGTATCGACACGGAATCGGGTCGGAGGTGTTTCGTGGTTATTACCTTAGCGCATCCTGCCTGCGCCTTAGCATTTCTTAGGTTTAAAACTAAGTTTGTCATAGTATTTTGTGTTTTATATTATTCGATTTATTTGGTTTGACCAGTTTTACTTGGTCCTTTTCTCTTCGTTCTCAAACGGCAATTCTTCTGCCTTTCCATCCTCTATGGGGCGCAAATAGTCGCTTGCTTTTAATGATGAGACGACGCTTTCGCCGATTGTGCTTTCTAATTGCTGACGCGCCGCCTTGGCTACATTTCCTCCTTCTTTGGCAACTTGCATGTTCTGGCTCATCGTTCGCGGATTCTTACGCTTGGATATTTCCGTCGTTGAGGCCTCTGCTAAAGTATTCAATGCCAACTCAATAGTTGTCATATTGTCACGCAAGTTCTCTTTGGTCAAACCTTTGAATTTTTTGTACTCTTTTGTGGTCTTACCACTCCATGTTTTGGTTATCAGGTCCGTCAATATCGCGAAATCTCGTCCTTCTGTCAGCCCCGCACGTTTCCACTCATTCGTCAATTCATTTCGTGCATCAATAGATTTTACGCGGTTCGTTATCCATTTGTCGGAATATCCCTGTTTCTTGTAATCAGTAATGGCCTGTTGAATGGATAGTTCAGGGTCAATCATTTGCTGAATACGCTCGCTTCCCACCTGCGCCAACCAGCGTTTCAAAGGTTCAGCCTTTTTTGAAGGGATTGACTGTACAATACGCAGAATTTGCTCCAAATCCGCAACATCCGTTAAGCGCATTTTGCCATCAGTGGCTTTCAACTTCAACTGTTTACAATTTGTAATCAGTTCATCTGCTCCTTCTGCGCGCAAGCGCTTTTTAACTACTGCCCAATAAATGGTAGCGCTTCGTGGCGTTTCTTGTTCGGTTAAAACACCAACTACATCAACAACAGAGAAGAAATATTTCTCCAGTTCGTCATCCCAGACTACGCGAATCTTTGCGTTCTCGAATAATTGTATGTGTGTTTCCTGGCTCATTACATTTATATAGTACGCGTTGCGCGGAGTCGCATACGTGCACATGTGTGCAATTTGGGCTGCAAAGATACAAATAAAGTATCAATTGTGCAAATAATTTGAGAAAAAAAATAAAATTGTCTGCTTTTTTAACAC
>Ga0265299_10004370_pt1 | contig 13395 bp, 8 predicted proteins | sample AusTroGonzalo_MG_4_FD_193485 | JGI IMG/M metagenome (GOLD analysis project Ga0265299, IMG submission 193485) | Bovine rumen microbial communities from tropical cattle in Woodstock, Queensland, Australia - Gonzalo_02 | ecosystem: Host-associated > Mammals > Digestive system > Stomach > Rumen ...
GTGTTCGTCATAGGTTACCTGATAGGGCAGGCGATGGGATGGTCTTCGATGGAGTGTGTTTTCCTTGCCGGACTGCTGTCAATGTCCTCGACTGTCGTGGTCATCAAGACATACGACGATTTCGGTCTGAAGAAAGAGCCGTATGCAGGCATAGTCTTCGGCACGCTGGTGGTGGAGGACATGATCGCCATCCTGCTGATGGTGCTGCTGTCCACCCTTGCAGTATCCAACAATTTCTCGGGAGGGGAGATGCTGCTCAATATGGGCAAGCTGGTTTTCTTCCTGGTGCTGTGGTTCGTCGTGGGCATCTACGTCATACCGACGCTGCTCAAGAAGACCGGCCGCTTCCTCAGTGACGAGATACTGCTCATAATCAGCCTCGGCCTGTGCTTCGGCATGGTATCGCTCGCCACTGCATCCGGCTTTTCTTCCGCGCTCGGAGCATTCATGATGGGCTCCATTCTTGCGGAAACCATAGAGAACGAGAAGATACTGAAGCTGATTGCCCCCATCAAAGACCTGTTCGGAGCGATATTCTTCGTTTCCGTGGGCATGATGATAGCTCCGGCCCAGATTGCCGCCCACTGGTGGGTAATTCTCGTACTTGCGCTCACCGTCGTCCTCACCCACGTGATATTCGTGATTACGGGAGTGATTATGTCGGGTGGCAACCTGCGCAACGCAGTGTATTCGGGTTTCAGCCTTGCCCAGCTCGGCGAGTTCGGATTCATCATAGCAGGAGTTGGAGTGAGCCTCTCAGTGATGCGGGATTTCATCTATCCGGTGATTATTGCAGTGTCTGTGCTTACCATATTTACGACACCATACACCATAAAGCTTGCAGGACCGGTTTACGGCTTGCTCCAAAAGATACTGCCTTCAGGCCTTCTTGCGAAGATAGACCTGCCGGATTCTTCACTGAGACGCTCCAGGGCAGAGCGCAGCGAATGGAAGAAAATCCTTACTTCCTACATAATCCGGCTTCTCATATACGGTGTGCTGCTTATGGCAGTCCTGTTCCTGTCCGCAAGATTCCTCGACCCCCTTGTCAACCGGATGCTGCCCGAGATAAGCGAGGCATGGCGGAGAACGCTCTGCATACTCGTCACTGTAACCGCGATGTCGCCTTTCCTATTCGGCATAGTGTCGCGAAGCCACAAATCTCACGCTTCCATCCAGAAACTCCTCGAAGAGAAAAGGGCGAATTCATGGCCGCTTGTCGGGCTGGATATTACAAGGATATTCATTGCCATGAGCTTCGTACTCGCAGCCGTTTCCCGCTATGTACAATTGTCCGGCTGGGTTGTCGTCGTGCTGCTGGTGGCCGGTTTCATCCTGCTTCTTATAGCCCGCAACTACATGAAGCACTATCAGAACATAGAGGCTCGCTTCCTCAAAAACCTAAATGACAAAGAGGAGACCGTTCGCAAGATGCGGCCTGTGACAGCCTCCGTGAAGCGCAGCCTCGGCAAATATGACGTCCATATAGAAGAAATGGTCGTCTCCCAGGAGTCCTCATGGGCAGGAAAGAAACTCAAGGAACTGCCTTTGCGGGAGAATTCCGGAGCCAACATCATAAAGATTACGAGAGGAACCAGGAATTTCACCATTCCCGCAGGAGACACGGTTATTTTCCCGGGAGACAAGCTATATGCAGTGGGCACAGGAGAGCAACTGAAGGCCATGCAAGCCATCCTTGCCGCATCAAATTCTGAATATGTCGGTGAAGAGAATCCGCTCTTCAAGGTCGAACCCGTCACTCTCACCGAAAACTCTTATATGACAGGTCAGAGCCTCCACAGCCTGAAGCTGCGCGACTATGGCTGCATGATAATCAGTGTGCTGCGCGACGGCAAGTTCGTCACCAATCCCAAACCCGACACTGTCTTCCACGCCGGTGACACCGTCTGGCTTGCCGGTGACGTGGATTCCCTTTCATGGCTTGAAAAATAAACCGGCTTCGGATCAATACCCATGAGTGACTGACAGCAATACGGCATCTGCAATCTTGTTGCCGCTGCTGTCCGTTTCGCCGAAGTAATCTGCATACAGCCACAGACGTAGCTGGCCGCTGCGATTTGCTGCCGGAGCCAGAAGGATGTCATAAGTTCCGGCAACGGAAACATCGTAGGTGTGCCAGTAATTCCAATTTCCACCGGTAAGGAAACTTGTATCCGAAACTATGATTCCCAGAGCCTGATCGGCGTTTTGAGCCGATGTCGGTCTGAAATCTTCTGTAATTATGGCGACCGCGAAAGGAAACAGTGGCGCCGGAAAAGATTCAGGGATGGTAAAACGCAGGCGGTAGGGATTGTCCGCGACGCCTGTCGCAGTTATGGAGGCATTGAAACTGAAAGCAGTGATTGAATAGATACTCAGATAACGGGCCAGCCCGTATGTCTTGTCAATCAACAATATTTTTCCTGATTTGAGGTCATCCGTAATAGGATGGTACAACTGAACGAGCAGCCGGAAATACCCGGACTCCGAGTCGGGTTCAATGGCCAGTTCAGCATCGGGATAGGCTATGTACTTGTTGGAGAGCCACACCGCCGAGAAGTTTGAAGCGTCAACGGAGGAATCCGGCAAGCCGTCGTTCAGCAGACTGAACCTGATGACAGCAGTCTGCGGACCCTCTTGTGTTTTCTGGAAGATGCGTGTGGTTCCGCCGGGGAAGTCCAGGCTGTGAGCGCCTGATATTACTTGCGGGACTATCTCATGCACGAATACAGTCTGATTGTTTGAAGGGCTGCCGGCGAGCGCATCAGCGAAACTGTCGTATGCGATTGAAGAAGGCAAGTTGCCGATTATGATGTTATACTGGTGATTGCGGCGTATCCTGAAAAGAGAGTAATCGTCTTTAAGAAGTACAATCTGGTGAAATTTCTTCTCCGTTCGAGTCTGGTTTGAATCGGTGATTTCGTAAATGGTCTCAAGGATGACTTTTACCGGGTTGTCAAGTGTGTTTTCGTCTTCAAAAAGAAACTGTGCTTCTCCCGGCGGTGTCAGTTCCTCCTCTGCACCCGTATAGCGCGTCTGCGAAGCCGGAAGGGTGGGAGGAGCATCGTAAGAGAAATCGAGATTGACTTTGTCGTAAGGAGCAAGCATTCCCTCTTCCAGGCCGTTACATACTGCGAACCTGGCTGAGACTATGTGCTCCGTAACTAACGCAGAAGAACTGTGGTTCCAGTCGGGATCCGGAGCGTCAAGAGTAATCTTGGCTCTGTCACGCAGAAGTTGCACCGAATTGCAGGGGCTGGCGTTCAGCCATTCGTTCATCTGCTCCGAATCAGCCGCCCTGTGATATCCCCAATAAACAATATGCGTGTTGGAAGAGCTGGATGTCAGCGTACCTACCAGAACATTATCGGGTTGATTCCGCCACTCCTGCTGAGGAATGAGGCCGGCATTGGCAATGAGATGAATCGCAGCTGTGCCTGCGGGGACAGACCCGCTTATAGTTCCTGCATAGCTGGTTGTTTCTCCGTCAGGGTGAAGCAGGACGGCGCCAAGGCCGAGATATAAATTGTTTTCATCAAAACAAAGCATCTGAATGCCGAATATTCCCTCCCGGCCGGAGATGCTGCTCTTTGTCTGGATTATGGAAGGCACGTCGATGTGCAGGGTGAAAGTCCGGGGTTGCAGGTCTGTTTCAGAAAAACGACTATCCTTGTCACAGCCATGCAAGAAGATCAGCACAAGTGCAGAAAGAAAAAGAAAAGGGAATGTTCTCATGCCGCTACCGTGTTTGGTTGAATAAAACGATGTCGGATATAGTCAGGTCCCTCACGCAGCGGATATACCCTCTGTTTGCGTCGGCACCTGCGTTGGAATGATTGTCTCTTGAGACACACTTGCCCTCCAAAGTCCAGTAGTGTTCGCCTGACAGAACTTCGTCAATTGCATCCGAGGAATACTGGTACCCCATGATGATACCTATCTCTTCGCGGGTTGGAAGCCTCCAGCCTGTATATTCCCTTCCATCCTCGGTAACTTCTTTGTATCTGCCGCAGTGTTTGGCTGCTTCGATTCCACTGTCCGAGACTCTTGTCGCTCCAAGCTGAGAAGCAATCATGAAGGCCGGAGAGACAAGATGGTCCTGAGATTGGTAGTTGGCATCCAAAGTGACACGCCCGACGGTATAGTCGTCAGATGAGCTTGTTATCTGAACAATGTACATCCTGTTGTTGCGCAGATTGGAGTGCCTGTAACCCGGACCGGCCCACCAGGTGTTTCCACCGCCGCCGTTTTCCCTGATTGAGTAGATTGCATTGTTATAGAAGACCTTGGCCATGAAAATTGCGCTGTCAACTTTTTTCTGGGGCCTGTGGCGCTCTTGGTCAGTGAACCAGTTGACCCAGTCGGAGCCGGTAAGGCTGGACCAGAGTCCTTCCGTATTCTGAATGTAATCGAGCGGATAATGACGGATCAGAATATCCTCATATACCTCCGGACGATTCGCCAGACTGACGCGGAAACGGATGTATTTGACAGTATTGTTTTCAAGGGCGGTGCTGCGCAACTCTATGGTTCCGGTCTTATAGCCCGAGGCGGTTATGGTTACAGGAGAAAGGGCGGACGCATCAACCCGCGTGCTCGTTTTGTCATAATAATATACCTCCGGCTCTGAGCATACGATGGCATCCGAAGCCCAGAAATTCAAAATCCGGGTGCGCTCGCCCAGGTTGTTTGCAAGTACCTTTTCGCGTATTTCAAGATCTGAAGGATCTACCATCAGGTACTCGATCTCCTGGCCGATAACAGTCACTCTGTCTGTGACGCTGTTGTAGTCCCAGGGGAGGACGCGGTAATCAAGCCACAGCGGAGGATCGCCGCCCTGTTCTCCGGAACTTCCCATACTTTCCAACCGGACTTCAACCCGATAGTAATTATTGCGCCCGACAGAGAGCGGAGCGGGTTGTGAAAGGTCAATAACCGGAATGCTGTAGTAGTTGTTGTGAAGCACATAGCCATCACTGTCTGTCAGGGGAACATTGAGAATTATCATCGTTGCTTCTGCATTGTCCGTCCAGGTTCTTGAGTAGCAGTATGTCGTTATGCTGCCGCCTGTTGCAGTGCTGCCGGTGACATCCATCGGCAAAGGAGTTGACGTGTATGACGATGATGAAGCAGTTCCGTTTTCCAGAGCAGTAGCGACATCGGCATAATTCAGCATCCTCCACTGCGGAATGCCGAATATGCACCAGTTGTCCAGCAGGGATTGCCCGAGGCTGAAATCAATCTGAATCTTGGATGCAGCTCTGCGCAAAGTAACGTCGATTATCTGTTCAAGGCTGGTCGTCGGAGTCCATATTGCATGCCCGTCCATGAAAAAGCATTTTTCGTTCGTCTTTGCAAGATCGTAGGTGCCGGCATCACTGTCGTAAAGACGGTAGATGTCCGGATCTGAATCGGTCATCAGCGACTGTAGAGCCGCAAAATCCCCGGCAGGTGCCACGAATGAACCCGGATTGGCAAGGACGTACACGTCATAAGTCTGACCGGGTATGATGCCGTCTTTTTTCCATCTGGATGTCACAAAGTGCACTTGACCGTCTTCTGCATAATCGACCCGGTAGTGGAGAAAGCTGCCGTTCCCGGTTATATAGACGTCAAGCCCCCCGGACAGGTCATTCTCCATCAACTCAGGGACGTCCGCAACCGTTGCTTTGGTATTGAATGTACCGGCCACGGACACTGACAGGCTAAGGCGTTCAGTGTACATTTCAGTCGTTGGTGAGCAGGCAGACAACGCAAGCAAAAACAATATGATACGGAAGTATTTATTCATGACAGGATTCATTGAAACTGGTCAGGCGTAACATAGTGGTACCTGATGTAATCAGTGTCTCCGGGCAGGGACAGGGCATTGAAGGGAAGACGGATGGAGGCAAGATATCCGCTGGTAAGGAAGAGCCTCAGCTTTGCCACCGGATTCTCCGGATTTGATCCGGCCAGATCGAAAAGGCGCTTGGGACTCACGTAGAAGGTAACGCTTACAGGCGTCGGGGAAAGAGATATTTCAATCATATCTTTTATGGGGGAAAGGATACCTCCGACATCTTCGATAAGACCGAAATCAGGGTTGTCGAGACGGAGTATCATTTTGGCTGTTGCATCCCCCGTGCAGCTTGCCTCCAGCTGAAGTTTTGGGGAATATGGCAGTCCTGCGTAGCTTTTACCGTAAGCAGCCATGATATATTCTTCTCCTTCTGATTCCAGAATTCTGGTATCCGCCATTCCGGTCATATTGGTCAACAGATTTGTGTACTGCCAGTCAAAAGCGAAATCACCGGCATCATTCCAATCTGCCACAGTTGGATGCACATAGAGCCTGTCCTTCGAAAAGAACGCGTAAATGATCCACTCCCGGTTTCTGATGAATTTTCCTGCATCCAGCTTGAATGGAGCCTCCTGGAACTGGGAACCGGTGGCACTGGTTGTATAATAAATGATGCCGCTGAAAGAGCGGTCACTTTCTTTGAGATAGGCAAGCCCGGATGACTGCATCCCGGAGGAAGACAGACGGTTGACGTAATCCTGCAGATTCTCTTCAAGGCCTATGACATATTGCTCAGGCTCTGAAAGAGTGTTCAGCCGGATGTCATCGGGATAAAGTATGATTTCGGAGCTGTGATAACCGTCGGCACTCCGGATGTGCGCCCCCTCCGGCTCAGGCAAGGGGCTGGAATAATAGACCGCGGGCGGAAAATAATAGGGCGATTGCGCTATTGTATTACCATGAAGGACGATTTGTTGAATTGTGGCGCCGGACAAACCCTCCGGTTGTGCAAGAATAAAAAGTATTTTGGATACGGAACGTACAAGAGGGATTTCAATACTCGACGCGGGGTTGGATTCCCTGGACAGATAATTGCCGGCATCGACCGATTTGACAACACGTGACATCGGCAGTCCGCCGGAGGGGACTGTCCGGACATAGTCGTCAGGAGAAAATGAAGAAAAGGTTAGCTGTTCCAGAGTCTGGCGGGTGGTTTCTGGATTGAGTTCAATGCCAGACGACGAAGCGTTGGCCGCGATATAGAAGTCCAGTCTCTTTTCTGGCGAAAGCCGGTCTTGTGCGATGGAGATGATGAGAGAAACATTCCCGTAAGCATCGGCGACGAGGGGGCTGGAAGCCGAGCCGACACCGCAGTAGCCGACAGGATGCTGCTCGTTACCGCTGTTAAAAACCCAAACCTGAAGTGTAGAGAGCCGGGTTTCCGCACTGGTCCCGTTCGTGTGAGGATCGGAACGGGTGTGGACTATCTCCTTTGTCGAAAAGGTCAGACGGATGTATTCATCTTCCACCTGATCTAAAGACACAGGGGAACATCCGGCGAAAAACATCGTCGGCAGCAATATTGCAGCTATGCACGTTTCTTTTAGGAGCTTAGCCAAGAGATAAATCTGAAATATCTAAATTCCAACCATTTATAATGACCGTCGATTTGAGGAGCAAATCGTTGTCCACAAAAAAAGTGAGATTATACGCATCCTGCCTGTCAAGGTACTCCTGCTTGCTCCACTCCCTCTTATGTTCATCTATCGCCTGAAGCGTAAGAAGCCATGCGAGGTTGACGCGAAGCAGTTCGCGGCCGTCTTCTGAATTTGAGATAATCAATGTCGGTTTGTCATCAACCAAAAGCCTGGAGGTATTGAGCTCCGCCACTATTGCCATTGAGACTTCCTGATCGGATTTGCTCACGGCAGAATAAGACTTTTTGCCGAATGGCAGATATGTCGTGGCCTGATCTACATGCTTATCGCCTTTATAATTCAGCCAGGAGGCATTCCCCTCTATGCGGATGTCGATATCATCGCTTTCCAACTTGCCGCTGCCGTTGTAGGGCAGGAGGATGATTTTGAAACGATTGGTCAGTTTTTTCATATGAATTGTAACAGACTGCGGCCCACTGCGCAGGCGGGTCGACTCAATCCCGTTGTATAAGGCCGCGATTTCGCTGTCACAAACATTATCCACCATGTTCAGGAACATTGTCAGGTCAGAGAGTCCGGATTCTCCTGACTCAAGGCAGGAGAATTCAAACTCTCTGCTGGTATCAACAACGGCCCTGTTTCTTCCCAAGGCCACAAAAGTATAGTCTCCGGCACGAAGGCTCGGCATTTTCACCGAATAAGAAATGGGAAAACCATTTCCACGCTCATCAACCTGCCCGACAAAAATTCCTTCAGAGTCAAAGATATACAAACTAATCTCCTTGATTTCAGAACTGAACGCATCTTCTCCCTTGACATTGTAGGAATATGTGAATCTGACATCAAGGATACAGTCACTCCGGTCATCGTAGATGCACGATGTGGTCGCGGTCATAAGCGACAGCGTTGACAACGTCAAGCAGACAGCAGTTCTTTTCATTGTGATTTGTTTATTCTCCGAGATGGATGGTCGTTACGTTTGAAACCCACTTGTTTACCAGGATTTTTACCTTGATATACAGTTTTTCATCAACCACAGGAGTATCAGGGTTGGGGTTGGCTGTAGGATCATCAGGATGCCAGCCACCGGGCACATCGTCGCCGAAATTGGTTATCTCGGTTACCAGAAGCTGGTACCATGTATTTCTGAAGATGCCGTAGCAGTCATAGTTATCATCTTTGATGAAGAACGTATAATACATTGCTCCGTCCTCGAACACCATAACCTTGGTTTTCGCCCGGAAGGCAGCTGGATCAGACGCAAGCAGTGCCTCTGCTTCAGCCAGATTGGCCGCATCGTCATCTGCTCCGCCGGGCAGGGTATTCCCGAAAACGTCGAATGCATCCGGATAATTCGCCTGCAGCGAGGCAAGCGTCAGGAATTGTTCGGAGTTTTTGTTATATCCGAAGAATGTGGCGGGAGAGCCGCTGCCGCTTGCGTTCAGTGTAACCTTGAATACCACGCCGGTTGTTGTTCCCCAGACGGGAGTACTCTCAGCGGCGTTTTCGAGCACATACAGGGGAGAAGCGGGCGGAATAATCTTGCCGCTAAGGTCTGCCACAGACACAGAAGAGTAGGCTCCTCCACTGGTTTGTATGTCAGAATATGAAAAACCGGTTGCAGTGAATTGATTGTTGACAAATCCGTAGCGCTCAGTCGCCGGGGTGGACAGAACGGTCTTTTGAGCATCTGCCCATTGCTGGCGGATATAGACATTCTGTGCGGCGCTTATAGGCAGGATGCCCTCGATTTTGGCCGTTGCTCCGGCAAAAGCGCCTTGCTTAATATTGTCGCCCACTTTGAGAGAAGCATCCTCGGTGGCTGTAATTTTTGCAGTGATGCGGTCGAGATACACGCCGTCGGCGATTGCGGGATTTGTCCTGCGGTTGTTTTCAGCAGTCAAAGTTACTGTAGGAACAGTATTTCCGGTTACGCTTGCATCATTCTGGCTGAACATTCTGAAGCTGTAATCGTCTGCCGCGGTATTCGACGCGTTTTCAATTCCTCCCAGCGACTTGGCCGAGAACGACTGCGTCGCATCGCTCTTCCAGGCGTCATTTACCTGATAGCCGAATGGATCGGTGGTAGTTCCGGCATAGACAAAAACTTCGTAAGTGCCAACCGCAACGTCAGTTTCAAGCAGAGAAGTCTCATAGCCGTTGTCGTATCCCGAGTAGGAAATACGGTTGAGAGTATTGACGGGGAGAACCGCTTTTACCAGTCCTGATTGCACCAAGTAAACTATGGCCTGCGAAACATTGCTTTCGGCCTCGCTTCCTTCGATTGTCGCTCCTGAGTTGTCGGTCTTCGTCAGGGGAGAACTAATGCCGAACTGCACGGTGAGGAATGATTTATGGGCGTCTTCTCCGCCCACTTTTATCGGATCCTTGTCACATGCGCTTAATATGACTGTTGCAGCCCATAGCGCACATAGATAAAAAAGATGTTTTTTCATTTTTAAATAGTTGATTATGTTGGTGATTCATTTTAGAAATAGTATATGACAGCTAGACTTGCTTTCGTAGGTCCCAAGTAGTGATAGGGCATGTCTTCTTCCAGCTTCTCGCCACAGGTTTCACACCGGTACCGGTCGTAGCGGGAGTAGTTGTAGCCTGCCCCGATTTCCATCTCCAGGCCGAAATGCCGTGATAGTATCCACTGGTAGCCGCCTGCCAGACCGAAGCCGACAAACCATCCCTCATATCGTCCGTTACCCAACAGCGAGAAGGGGAGATTGCCGAGATTATAAACTCCGCCTTGTGCATGGCCGGCGATGAACCATCCGTCGAAACTTTCACGAAACCAGAAACGGAATTCGGGCTGAATCATCCAGTGCTTCCATTTCCGGTTCTCACTCAATGTCCAGGGATTGTAACTCCCGGACAAATCAAACGTCCATCCGGGTGCCAGTTTCACTTCCGCGCCTGCGCTGAAGCTTAAAGTGGCATCCATCAATAAATTGGTCTTTGTCGCGATGTTCTGGGCCGTCAGGGGAGAGCTGAACAGGAGTATCGCTAAGAGGGTGAATAGTTGTTTTCTCATTTCGGGATGCAAAGGAATCCATGACTTCTCATTTTTCCGAAAGAAACCGCCTATCCTTTGTGTTATCTTTTGTGTCCCCGAAAGTGTCAGGAGCCGTTTATTTCTTTCTTGTTTGAGATAAATCGTTTACCTTTACCTTGAGTATTGATATACCATTTCAGCAATGGCTCTGACTATTCAGGATTTTATCAAGCATCCCTATATCATCGACAAAATCGATGAGCAGGAGTACGCCAGGAAAGATATCTACATCGAGACGGTTGCTTCTTTTTCAAGAAGTTTCTACCAGCCGATATTCGTCGTGGATTTCTACAAGCAGGATTTGCTCTATGTTTCCGGCAATCTCAGATACTTGTGCGGCTTGAGCGGCGAGCAACTCAAAGCATCCCCGAATACGTTATATTTTGATTTTGTCCCCGAGGACGAAGAGGAAATATTGAAAGAAATCGTTTTCAAAGCCCTGGAACTATTTGAATCTTTTCCGATAGAAGAACGGAAAGACTGGGTTCTGTCGTATGATTTCCATTTGAAGTTCGGGGTTCGCAAACGTTTGATCCAGCACCAGATTACGCCGCTTCGCCTGACAGAAGACGGTCGCCTGTGGCTTGCTCTGTGCTCTTTTTCCATTGCCTCACGCAAAGAAATCGGCAATGCGACCATGCGACGCTATGAGCATCAGGATTATTTCATGTATTCGTTGAAAAACCACGTATGGTACTACCGCGAAGGGGTGCGTTTGACAGACAGTGAACACGATGTGCTGTTGATGTCCTCCCAGGGCTATACAATGAAGGAAATCGCCGCCAGACTGTTCAAGTCGGAAGACTCCGTAAAGTCAATCAAACGTAACCTCTTTTCCAAACTCGGCGTACGCAATATAACTGAAGCGGTCTTTGCTGCCATCAATGACAACATGTTCCACTGATATGGATTATTTCACCCGGACCGGAAAGACAATCCCGCTCAGTCCTTCTCAATCAGGTACTCCCGCAGCAGGGCGATTTCTTCTTTGGTTAGAGGATCGACGCTGTCGGAGTGGCGGGTGGTGGCCCAGTTATAGACAAGTTGGTGGATGCTTGTCACCTCGGGATAGCCGAACTGACGAAGACGGGTGATTGTCTCGTATAGAATATGGGTTTCCTGCTCCGTGGCCCTGAAATTCCTCAGGCGAGTGTTCTTGCCGTCGAAGGTAGTCAGTTCATAATCTTTGGAAAGGTCGTTTTCAGAAACGCCGAGCAAGGCCTCGATTAGGAATGCCAGAGTGCCGGTGCGGTCAGCGCCGCCTGCACAGTGAAAATAGACGTTCCTGCCTTCGCCCAGCCAGCCTATTATAGAACGTATTGCCTGCTGATAAAGTTCTTCGGTATTGCCGGTGCCTCTGCCAAGGTTTTTCTCGACAGGGAACTTGAAGTAATCGGCACCTTCAATCACGGGGCCTACGCGGGCTTCGCTTTCCTTGATGCCACGCAAATCCAAATCGACTGAAATGCCAAGCTGATTGAGGAAGATGTCCTTACCGCTGTCGGGCATTCGCGAAGAAAGGCGGGCTCCTCTGTAAAGCCTGCCATAGACGATATGGCCTCCGTCTGCCGGCCAGCCGCCGAGGTCGCGCACATTGTCGGCAACGCCGTTGATCATGCGCAGGGGGCCTACGGGCACCACGTATGCCGTTTTCAGCACAGTTCCGCCGTTATAGACCTTGTAGTAATATTTGACGCCCGGAATGAGATTGTATATTTCTGCAGGAGACTCGGATGCAGGCACTTCAAAAGCGTCATCGAACTTGGGCGAAGTGGACATCAATATCTTTGTTGCAGGAGCTCCGGTCCACGAAATCCTTACCGGCAGTGGCTTGTCATTGGCTCCGAAATTATGTTTGTAATCCCTTGCGAATGAAACGGTATAGTCCGCGTCGTTGGAATAATCCACTTCTTCCAGATATTTTCGGGTTCCGACATTTTCGATGTCGCATTCCTCACCGGTCAGCTGCTTTAGCGAGGTGACAGAACCGCAGGAAACGGTAAATGCGGCAAAAGCCGACAATACTGCAAGCAAAAATATTCTTCTTCTCATATTGCGTGATGATGAATTATTATCAGGCTGTGAGAACATCCGCCAGAGCGTCGAGTTCCCGGCGTGTCGCGTCGGTGACGGCGGAACGGATGGTGACGACACTGTCATAAACGGATATGCCCTTCATCTGCCCGAGCTCCTCTTTCATGACTTTTGCCGCCATGGGAGCCCAGGTGCCATTTTCTATCAGCGCCACTTTCCTGTTACAGAAACCTTTGTTTTTGAGGTGATGGAGGAAGTCGGACATCAGCGGATGGAGCCCTCCCTCATAAGTGGAAGCTGCCAGCACGATGCGGTCATAGCGGAACGCACCTTCGATGTTCTCCGCAAGGTCGCTGCGGCTCAAATCGGCTATCTCCAGCTTGACTCCTTTGGCCTCCAGTTTCCCGGCAAGATAATTGGCAGCCTCAGCTGTATTGCCGTGAAGGGAGCCGTAGGCAATGAATACGCCTTCCGTCTCGGGCCTGTAAGAACTCCATATGTCATACAGGCCGATATAATGGCCGAGGTTTTCTTTGAGAACTGGGCCGTGAAGAGGGCAGATGGTGCTTATCTTCAGCCCTGAAAGCTTCTTGAGCAGGGTCTGCACCTGAGGGCCGAACTTGCCGACGATGTTGATGTAGTAGCGGCGGGCTTCGCAGTCCCAGTCGTCCTTGTCGGTCTTGCTGAGCGCACCGAACTTGCCGAAGGCGTCGGCGGAGAACAGAATACCATCAGACTCTTCATAAGCCACAAGGACGTCGGGCCAGTGAACCATCGGAGCAGCGAAGAAATGCAGGGTGTGTGAACCGAGCTGAAGCGTATCGCCTTCCTTTACGACATCGATGCGGTCGGCGAAG